>FUFK010044224.1_pt1 | contig 10733 bp, 6 predicted proteins | sample 1021851 | NCBI WGS metagenome assembly FUFK01 (sample SAMEA51879418, study PRJEB19060) | metagenome
CGAGGTTCAACAACAGTATGCGCCAGAACAAATCGAAGGTGCGGTGTTCGAATTCCTTAGCGAAAAGCTTGGGAGAGACATCAACTCGTTCGATGACCTTCAGGCGCAACAGCAGGAGCAAAGAGAGCTCGACGAAAGAATCGCTGCGATCGCAGACTTTGTTGATAACACTGGTCGTGATCCAAGAGATTGGTTTGTTTATCAGTCTATGAACCCATCCGAAATGGATGACATGACTGCTATTCAGGTGCAAATGGCATCTGACTACCCCAACCTTTCTCAAGAAGAAATCGGTCTGTTGCTCTCTAGTAAGTACAAAAACGATCCAGATCTGCACTCAGAAGACGAGGTTCGACTTTCGCAACTGCAAATGAAGATTGACGCAGAGAATGCGCGTAAGGCTATTGATGAGATGCGATTGCAATATCAAGCCCCAGAGCGACAATCTGTAGAGTCGGAATCATTTATTGATGAGCCTTGGATTGCTTCCATGGCGAAGGAGCTAGACTCTATGGAAGGGATTGAGTTCGATCTCGGAAATGGTAGCAGCTTTACCTTCGGTATGGACGAAGCATACAAGGGTCAACTTGCTGAGAAAAATGCTCGCCTTGATGAGTTCTTCGATCCATACGTGAGAGAAGACGGAAGCTGGGATTACGATACGCTCAACATGCATAGAGCTTTGATCGACAATGTAGATAAAATTATCCAGTCTGTTTACAGGCAGGGTATGGCAGACGCTCAAAGATCGGTAGTGCAGAACGCAGCAAACGCAACTCCTACTTCTCCAAGTCAAGGTAACGCACAACCAGAATCAAGCCCGTTGGCTGATCAGCTCAGAAACGCTCTGGGCCTCAACAGCGGGTTTGGCAATATTAATAGCTAAAAAAATAAGAAATCATGGCTTTTGTAAAAGCAAATGCTGGAGCTACTGACGTCGGGGCTAAGTCCTTCGACGCAACACCAGCAAACTATACTACGTTGGGTACGCTCATCGACCCAACTAAACCAGATGTACGCGACTTGTACATCCAAACTTTCGGCGATCAGGGTATCACTGGTCTCCTCGACGTAACAGGTGCTAAGCGTTCTGCTGGTACTGCCGACGAGGTGCATTGGTACGAAGAGGGTCGAATGAACAAGAAGATCCGCATCGACATCGTTGCTTCTACTGCTGTAGCTACTATCGATCAGGTTGATGGATCAGGCTCAAGTCTCGGCAATGCTGACGATCACGTTCGTGCAAACGACATTTTGTTGGGAGACGACGGAGTTAGATACATCGTTACTGGTACTATTGCCACCGATGCTCTCACGTTTAAGCTTGCTAAGCTTGATCAGGCGGCTCTCGGCGACGACACAGATTTGGTTTGCACTGTAATCGGTAACGCTTACGGTCAGGGAACTAATCAGCCTTCTCAGCCATTTGAGATGGGTCTGACCTTGAGAAAGAATCCTTACATCATCGCTAAGGAGACCTTCCACGTAAACGGTTCACAAGCAACTAACATCGGTTGGTTGAACGTAAACGGCCAGAACATGTGGTACTTGAAGGGTGAGATGGACGCTAGAAAGCGATTCATGAATACTCGCGAGGGCATGTTGGTTTTCGGACAAACTAAGTCCGCATCGGGCGCTCCTTCTGAAGCTGCTGGCATTAGCACAGACAACGGCACAGTAACTGGTTCTGAAGGTTACTTCCAGGCTGTTGAGAACAGAGGTATCGTTTCATCTAGTGCTGACGATCAAGCTTTCGGTGCTGGACAGATCAACGATCTCGACGGCATCTTGTTGGCTCTTGACGGAGAAGGCGCTCCAAGTGAGTACGCTATGTACGTAAACAGAGGAACTTCGTTGGCTATCGACGACATGATCGCAGCTGGTATCTCTGGTACTTCTAACTTGACTGCTGGTTTGCCAGCTCAGTTCGGAGCGTTTAACAACTCTCCCGACATGGCTGTTCAGCTTGGATTCAAGTCGTTCCAGCGTGGTGGATACACTTTCCACAAGCACGACTGGAAGCTGTTGAACGATCCTTACCAAGCGGGTCACACCAACTACCAGGGTGCTTTGATTCCATTGGCGAACGTAGTAGATCCTAAGTCTGGTGGTTCTAATCCTTCATTGGAGATGAACTACAAGGCTGCTGGCAACTACTCTCGCGAGATGGAGCACTGGGTAGAGGGTGGTGGTGTCCTCGGATACGCTACGAACGACGCTGACTTGGCTAAGTTCCACTACCGTTCTGAGTGCAACTTGTGTGTTCGCGCTGCGAACCAGCACGTTGTATTGAAGGGAAACACCTTCACTAGCTAATTAGACTGAAGCTGCTAACGGGAGGGGGAATAGGCCCCCTCCTTTTAGCTTTCTTATTTAAAATTCAATTCAAATGACTACAGAAACAACCCCTAAGCGGGGACGCCCCGCAAAGCAAAAGCCAGTACAGGCTCAAGCACCCAAAAAAGAAATTTTTAAAGAGCACGTATCTACTGAGAAAAAGGTAGTTGAGTACGAGCTTTTACAGCCAGGAGGCATAATGTTTATGCTAAAGGCTGGCCCTGTGTCCGTGTACGACAAAAACACAGACTCAATTCGATCTATTAGATACATCCCGCAAGAGGACACGGTATATACAGAAGAACAAACAGCGGCCCCCCTGAAGCGTCCCATTATCTTCCAAAAGGGAAGGCTTTTTGTGAATCCCAATCAGCCAAACTTAGCTAAGTTTATGGCTATGCATCCAGGCAACAAAGCCAACGGAGGCAAGCTCTTTAGGGAGGTGGACATGTCAAAAGACGCAGCCGAGGACATGACCAAAGAATTTAAGGTGGTTGATGCTTTGAATCTGTTGCGCTCCAAGCCCGTTTCTGACTTGCTTGCAGTGGCTACAGCCCTCAACTTTAAGACGGATCGCCCTATGGATGAGATTAAGCATGACCTTATGGTTTACGCAAAGAGAAATCCAGGCTTCTTTATTGAATCCTTTGACAACCCGATGGTTGAGGCCAAGGCCCTTGTCAAAAAGGCTATTGATTACGGAGTGATTTCCGTTTCAAAGGGGAAGGTGTCTTGGACAGATACAAACAATTATATCCTTAGTGCCCCTGTTGGTCGGGATGCCGTTGAGGTTGTCGCTAGATATTGCTTGACGGAAGAGGGATCTTCAGTCCTTAGCGAAATCAAACGACAGCTGTAATAAGCGCCACCATATACTGAGAAAGCTCCTTTATAGGGGCTTTTTCTTTTTCGTATATTTGTTGCATGGCACAAGCAAAAGGAGCAAGCATATCTTTGGTGCATGACACCCTCTTAGATTTAGCTAACAAAGACCAGCAGGGATTTGTATCTGATGCAGAGTTTAACAACTTTGCGCAAGTAGCTCAAATTAATATATACAACGGACTCTTTGACGAACTTAAGGATGCCAAGAGACTGTCTCGCGCTGGCTTTAACCCCAACAGGGACAAGTCAAGAATCAAAAGAATACAAGAGGATCTAGCTTCTTTTTCAAAGAAGCAGACGGTATCTAAGAGCAGCGGGGTATTTGATAAGCCTACTGATCTGTCTAGAATTATAAGCATATCTACAGCTGGAAGTATCTTGTTGGATCAGTCTACTAAGAAGCCAATCGAGATTTGTTACGACGAAGAAAAAATTGAGCGCATCCTAATCAGCACCCTTAGCGCACCTACAGATGATTTTCCTATAGCGCTTGTGTCAGATGACATTCATGTATTCCCTACTTCTGTGACCAAGATTGAAGTTCGTTACTATAAAATCCCTGAAGGTAGGTCTAGCACTGGCGAAAGAACTACTATTCAGCCAACGTTTTCTGCGTCATCGGCTGATACAGACTTCGAATTGCCAGAGCACTATACAGCTGATCTTATTTATGAAATAGCTAAAATGATTGGCATTAACCTAAGGGATAGCGACGTTGTTACTTATGCTAACACAGAGGCTGCGACTAGGAAACAAGCAGAGACATTCTAATGGCTAGAAATACAGTACCACTAAATCAAATCATAAACGATTTTATCATCACCATTGCTGATGATGACTACGCTGGCAATGCGTCTGACACACAGATTAGAACGCATGCGCTTCGTGGTATCCGAGAGTTGGGGTTTGATGTTTCAAGAAAGATTCGATCCCTGAAGTTGACTATCGACTCCACCAACAACACTGTTGAGTTGCCTGACGATTACGTGGATTGGAGTAAAATCGGAGTGGTTGGTAGTGACGGACTCGTATATGTCCTTGGAGAGAACAAAAACCTCAACTACTCTCAGTCTTACGCTAACGCTAGTGGCACCGCTGTGGGCAATGCAGCTTCTGCTGCCGACTCTGATTCTGACGGTGTAAATGATAGAGTTGATTCTAAGTCTGCTACCTCTGGTGCTTCCTCTAGCTCTGATAGTCTTTCGCAAGGATTCAACTCATATATCTTTAGAAACTACGTGTATGGGGCTACAAATGCCTTATACGGTCTCGGAGGTGGTAAAACTCAGGGAGAGTTTAGAGTTAACCTTGATCAGAACAGAATTGAACTAGATACTTCCTCTAGTGTGTCCGAGGTTGTGATAGAGTACGTTGCTGACGAAGCCAGGTCTAAAAACCCTTCTGTAAACGTATACGCAGAGGAAGCTCTTATGGCGTATATGTACTACAAGATTATTGAGCGTAAGGCTTCTGTACCTATGGGGGAGAAGCAGAGAGCTAGACAGGAGTACTACAACGAAAGGAGAAAAGCAAACTCTAGGATTAAATCGTTCACAAAGGAGGATGCTTTGAAGACCATTAGAAAGAACTATAAGCAAGCACCTAAGTTCTAATGCCTGTTGACAAGATTATACCACGCTTCCTTGTCAGTGATAGGGATGAGCGTTTGCTAAAAGAGGGTGCCATGACGGACGCCCTCAACGTTTCAATATCTGAGGATGGAGATGGCACTGAAGGCATAATTAAAAATGTCAAGGGAACGACAGCTGCTACTGCTGTTTCTGGCTCACAGATTCTTAACAGTAAGGTAGTTATTGGTCAGGTGTCCGACCCTCAAAGAGGCTTTATATATTACTTTGCTGTTGGCTCTTCTGGAACTGGCGATACGATATATCAGTATAATACAAAGTCTACTACTAACGGAACCTTAGCGGCTAACTCCTATAGGATCATACTTGAAAGCAGCAATTTAAACTTTGATCCCAACGGTTTTATAAAGGCGGATGTTGTCAATATAAACCTAGACGGTAGTATAAACACCATTCTTTATTTTACTGACGGAGGTGGATCGAGCAGCGTAACAGACAACCAGAATGGTCCTAGAAAGATTAACGTAGATAGAGCTATAGCTGGCGATTATGATCAGTTTACAGGTTCTAATTTTGTAGAGCACATATCTGCTATCAAAGCAGCGAATAACAAGTTCCCTCTTGTTTCTTTTGAATCAGATACAAATGTTCTCCAGAACAACTTTAACGAGGACACTTTTCAGTTTGCTACTCAAAACATCTTTCAAGACGGCGAAGAATCTGCGATCTCTCCATACTCTGAAATAGCTGTTTCCNAGGTTTTGTTTTTGAACACTATGGAGACAAGCGGTTTTGCTACCAACCCATTTATTGATAACGTATGTTTAGTAAACATCCAACTAGATCCTACTCTTCCAGACCTGAAAGAAGTTAGGCTGTTGGCTAGGATAGGGAATACTGGATCATTCTTTGTCGTTGATCAGTTTGACCCAACAACAACTGTAACTAGGCACATAGCTGGTAGTTCAGTTACGGTTTACAGTCCGACCACAGAAACCTACAGATTTTATAACAACACTCTAGGAGAAACTGTCCCTACTCAGACGGTAAACAAATTATATGACAACGTTCCTCTGACCGCAAAGGGACAGGCTGTAGCTGGAAATAGAGTCGTGTACTCTAATTACAAAGAGGGTTTTGACAATGTGGTTACTGACGTAACTCTTACAGTTCAGTATTCTCCACTTACCGATAAGGATGAGCAGTTTATAGCCTCTGGTCAGTCCACATTTGTTATAACTCAGTCAACATCCACCACTCCTTCTATAGATATAAATCTTCTTGGAGGGACTGCATTTGACAGTTTGGAAACTGGCAGCGCAACCAAAGACACTATTGTCCCCGCTGGCACGATCATAAAACTTAGTTTCAACTGGGGAGGGCCTAGCAAAAACATAACGGTTTCAGCTGGAACCACAGGTGGAGGCGTCTTTAGAGTAGAGGGAACTATGATAGCTAATCATAATACTAATCCACTTCTTGATATTGTAGACCCTGGGATAGTGTTGAAGTCTAGCGATAGCGTGTCTCTCGTTCATCAAAGTTCTTCGGATCAAGACGGCATTTCAATTACCTATGTAGTTCCCCAAGACCAAGACATAGAAGATATAGGGGCTGCTCTTGAAGAACTTATGAATGGCAAAACTATTGATTATCTGTATACAATAACCGACGAGCAGTTTACCGTGGACAGTGGTGTTGACAGCTCGCTCACTCCAAATTTTTCTTCTTGGACTGGTTTGGATCTAGACGGAAATGTAAATGCTACTTTTGATTTCGGCAATACTACAACTCTTACACCAGCCACTGGGGTATCAGGATTTAGAATTAACCCCAAGCTCATTCAGGTAGAAAAATCTAGCGCTGTATTTAGTGTAGACGCGATAAGCAGTGGGTTTTCTTCTTATACCTTGTCTTTTAATATGAGCCACGAGCAAGAGGCTGATATTCTTGGCGCTGAAAGCGACACGGGGACTCTCGGTTATTCTGTGGGTTCAACTTTTGTGAGCGCACAATCTGCTTCTGCAAACGCAATCCAAGCTAAACCTACTTTTAAGTCAGGCAGCACGCACAGCTTTGGCATAGTTTACTATGATGAGTTTAATAGATCTGGTTTTGTTAATGAGCTGGGGTCTTGCTATGTAAAGACAGTAAATGAAAGAAGTAATTCTAGTTTGTCGGACTTTGGACCAGCATCAGTAAAGATAACCTTTAACCATAGCCCCCCTAGCTGGGCAGAAAGATATCAGATCGTTTATGCAGGCCCAGACAGTATAGACGATTACGTTCAGTATACTACTGGACCAGCTTATGTGGCTACTTCGGAGTTAGATGATGGCGCTAGCACTCCAAAACACCGTACAGACGTACAGAACAAAAGGCTGTATGTTTCTTTAACCACTTTGGAAAGCTACAGGGAAGAGAAAAACGTATCTAGAAATTATTCGTTTACTAAAGGCGACAGGCTAAGACTTATCAGCCGTAGAGCAGACGACAATTTGTCAACTTTGTACCCAGAGGCTAATGATGGTTCCCAGATTGAGTTTGAAGTTGTAGATGTGGTCATTCTTTCTAAGGGCACCGATCCAGTCGATACTACTGAACCAATTCAAATAGCTAGAGAAAGTGGTAGCAGCGCCCCCGATGATAAATATACTGGTACGTTTTTGGTGCTTGAGGCTTCAAGAATTAACGGTGGAGAAACAAACTCTAGTGGAGTTGCTGTAAGGTATGATGGGTTTGACTGGGGCGACGTAAGTGGATTTGATTTGACTACTGGATCGAACACTACTATTGGAACTAATGCTATTAATCACTGGGGCAAAGAAACCCTTGTTGAGATATACACCCCTAAGAAAACCACTTCTCAAAAGGTATACTACGAGATAGGCCATGGCGACAGATGCGGATCCAGGAAGGGGGTTAATATAAATGAACATGGGGTTTCTATTACTGTGAAAAATGGTGATTCTTGGCTGAGGCCAGTAGCCTGTAAGACTGCCCTGCACTCTGGCGGTACCCCAGCGGGAACGCAAATTCAAGTTCTTGACGGCGATATACAAGCTAATCTTGAGGCCCTTTCATCTGCGTTTTCTGCCTGGGAGGCTAGAAATTTCTATGACTCTTACGGGTATCAAACTCTTTTCATAGAGAGCAACACTCTCTCTGATAGGTTCGACTCAAGGATCTGGAGTCAGGGCAGAGCACACGCGCCATTTAAGAAAGCTAAAGAAGTAACGAGGATAAATGGACTGACGTATAGTGATGCTTACGCAGAAGATGTTTCAAATCTCTCCCTTTCTTCGTTCAACCCTTCGCTTGCTAACTTCTCGTCCCTGGATCTTAAGTTCGGGGCGATTGACTACATAGGCAATTACAACGAGGATGTGGTGGCTATACAAGAGAATAAGCTTGCCCTTATCCCAGTAAACAAAAACATAATCGAATACGCCAGCGGGAACGCAGACGTTTCTGTATCTACAGATGTATTACAACAGCATAGATATTCTTCTGGGGATTATGGATCTAGCGGTCATCCAGAAGCTGTAATCATACAGGATAATACCGTTTACTTTGTCGATGAGTCACGACAAGCTGTTTTAGCCCTGACTGGCGGTCAGCTCGTTCCTATCTCAGAGAAAAACATGTCTTCTTTCTTCGAGACGTTTTTCGCTAGCGGGGCAACAAAGTATGTTAGCGGGTATGATCCAAGGGATAATGTTTATTACCTCACCAGAAGGGGTACCAATGAGAGCACGGTTGGATACGATGCGGCTAGAGGTCTTTGGCAGAGCAGATATAGCTTTTTACCTGACGTGTATAGCAACCAAGACAATATGCTGTACACCGCTAAATACAAGTCGGTTTCGGATGGTGAAAACACTATATTCTACAAGCACGATAACGAGTCCGCTTACAATACTTTTCATGGTGAAGCAGCAGTACCTTCTACTGTTCAGGTAGTATCTAAGCTGTCGCCTTCTCGCGTAAAAGTCTTCAATGCTATATCTTACGAGGGTGACTCCAATAAATGGGAGATGTCCACGGGTGCAACTACAAACCTCGATCAAACATCTGGCCTTATACATGATGCTGCTGACGCTGTAAATACGCCAAAATTCGTAGAAAAAGAGGGTGGGTATTACGCTGCTATGTCTAAGTCATCGGCTCTAAAGTATTACTATATAGGCACTATTTCGGATGGTGGTGTAACCCCTGGAAGCAACAATATTAATCTCTCTGATATTTCTAGGCTTGACAGATTGAATTTCTTTACATCTGAAGTTTCTCTTTTTACTTCTTCTGATGGTCAGACATTCACGCAGGATGACCTTGGTGCTAGAGTCCTTACTTCTTTTAATCTGTCTACCAAAAGTATATTCGTACAGCCTACTCCGAATGAGTCAACCGCAGAAGACTTCTCTATCTTTAACGGAAAAAAACTGTATGCTGGGGTGCAAACTAACGGAGATGCCTTAAGGGGGAACTTTGCTAAAATCACCCTAACCAACAGCTCAACTACTAAGCACGAGCTATACTGCATTAACACTCACATTACGGATTCTAAGCTTCATCACCCCTTAGGCCAATAATAACTATATTTGTAAAATGGCAATAGACCCAGTAACACTATCTCTGCTCGCAAAAGGCGCTGGTAAGCTTCTTGGAAAGATTGGTCCTGCCGTAGGCAGCTTGTTGGGCGCTCGCGCTGGAGCTGAAGCCCTCAAGCAAGATCCAGAACAAATCGCTCAGCAATACGCAGAACTCAAGGCAAACATGCCTCAGTACGGCGTGGGCAGTGCCTTCAACGAGTATCTCGCTATGGCTAAGCAAGATCCAGCTGCTGATATGGAGCGTCAGATCGCTGCTGAGCAGGAAGCTTCTGCTGTTGGCGCATTGAAGGCTGGAGGTGCCAAGGCGTTGCTTGGTGGCCTGGGGGCTTCTCAAAGACAGGCGGCCAGACAGAGAATGGGTATTGAGGCTGACTCAGCGAGGAGGCAGCAGTCCGCGCTTGCAGCTTATGGGGCTCAACAGCAGAGAGTTCAGGATATGAATACTGGCATGGAGCAGAGACTTTTGCAAAGCCAGTTTGCAGCCGAGCGTGGGGCAGAGCAGTATAACCGACAGTTAGAGGCTCAGAAGAAACAGGCTATGGGTCAGGCATTGGGGGCTTTGGCTGGGCAGTTCGGCAAGGGGAACTTTAAGGATTTCTTTGGCGATGCAACAATGAGTAACAGACAGCTTGACAATTACTTTGGTGACGTACTCCAGCAGGAGGAAGATGAGTTCGGACAAGTAGAAGACATAAACTTAAACCTTAAGTCAGGTGGCATGCTGACCGAAGGCACTTTCTCTCACGAGAAGAACCCAATCGACATCATGCAGGACGGAGCTAAGGTTGGCGAGATGACTGGAGGAGAAGCCATCCTGAATCCAGAGCAGCAAAAGAAAGTGGCAAAGCAATCACCGTACTTCCGCAAGTTGATGCGTGAGTTCGCAATGAGAAATAGAAAATGATTGAGTATCCAATGCCAGGACAGGTTCCAGACCTTTTTAAGGGGTTTAGAGACGAGCTGGCTAACATACAGAAGGTAGAGGAACAGACTCAAGCTAGGGCTCTGGAGATGGCATCTTTAATTGAGCAGGCTGACCAATCTGCTATGTTTGGCGGGGACTACTCTGAGGCGCAGCAGATGGCTCAGTGGATGACCGATCACATCGATGATTTCGCTGATAGCACTGAAGGGATGATTGAATTCCAGCAGATGGCGCAACAGCTTACTAACTTTATTGACGCTTCGGAAGCATACAAAACGGAAAACGTTGGCACCGCAGCTGATGGTGCCGCACAAGGTAAATGGAACGGAGCGGTACAGAGAATCGCTGGGGTGGACCCATACGAATCAAAAGGATTTAGAGACA
>FUFK010051296.1_pt1 | contig 10733 bp, 23 predicted proteins | sample 1021851 | NCBI WGS metagenome assembly FUFK01 (sample SAMEA51879418, study PRJEB19060) | metagenome
ATTTCTTCAGGCGAAAACATCAAAGTCACCCCAAGCATTGGCCGTCTTGTAGAAGTGAGGCGATTTACCCCTAACCATGTTTCTGTGTTCGCCACCGCCCAACAAAAGATATCCTAGACTATCCGCAACATGGGAGTTGTGATCTTTGTTTGGAACATCTTTGAACCGTTCGTGACCGGAACCCATTGCCACTCTTTTAAAGTGATAGCCACCAGCTAGAGCTTTCCTGAGCCGAACACATTCTCTATGCACCATAAAGCCGGGTTTGCCGTCTATCAGCCGGGTCATCGGGATTGCCCCTGCCTCTCTTCGGGTTTTGAACTCGTTTGTTGCGGTAGGCCGGGCTATGAGGCCATGTGTCTTGAGGTGATCAAAGGCTGTTTGCTCATAGATCATATCTCTTGCCGATCCTGCCGGGTCACCCCAGATCATGCACTCAAACTTTGGGAACCAAGTCTCCAGCTCTGATTTAAGAAGGTGAGCAAATCTTTCTAGCCCCATATCAAAGGTAACGATCTCCCGGAGTATGTGCCACCGACCATTCGGCATTTTTTGACCAAACACCGCAGACGGTGTCAATCCAAAGTCAAGACCCACTTGTACCGGTATACCTTCTTTGATTACAAGATCATCAGACATAGAGTGGTCATCATACTCAGGCCATACTGGTCGGCCCTCTTGAACATAGGAATACTTTCCCTCAGCATAGCATCGTATCCAATCCAAGGTCTTGCCGGGAACAAGCTGTTCGTAATATCCAACTGGTAGATTGTCTAGGTTCTCAGCCTTTGGGTTTGTCTGCCACCACTTTCCTGCTTGATACATAAACCCTTGAGCCTCTGGCATATCAGCCGGCACCTCATCGGCATGAACTTCTTTTACACCGCCCGGTTGTTTGTAGAAACCCCATCGAAATTTTCCTGTAGGTTTTTCTTTCTCTGCCATGTTGTAGAGCCAGTGATCATCATCACAAGGGTTACTATCCATAATAATCCCTCTCCATGTTGGGCCACCGTCAGACTTTGTAGGATACCGGCCAACACGATGCGAGAGGCCATCAATCACGGCTTTGGGTAACTCTTTACTCTCATTGACAAATGCCCCGGTAAGTTCCAGAGACAAAAGCTTTCGTACATCTTTCGGTTGATCCAGAGCTAGAAACAAGACCTCCATATCAATCCCGGATGCTCCCTCCTTTGAGGGTAGCCGAATATGATGTTTGATTGGCGGAGCATGATGGACATTGCCCCAGATATCCTCCGGGAATAGTTCCAGCCATGTCTTGAGAGTTGTAGTCTTGAGCATAGGATAGGAGTTTCGTACCACCGCAAACCGTGTGTATTTTATCCCATCTCTAGGACTAGGTTTCTGCATGACGGCCCTTCGGAACAACTCAGCACAACAGGCATACGACTTGCCGGAACCCACTGGCCCCATGATCGACTTAATGAAACTATCATCATTGAGAAACTTCCATAGAACCGGTGACCGCTCAAAGCTAAGGTTCATTCCTCCATCTGGCGTGATTTTCTTTTCTTCCATCGAAACTTTTCCTTTCTGATATATGCCTTTAGTTTTGCCACCAGCTCTGGCCGTAAATACCGTACCTGATACAATCTCTCATCGGGCTTGATAGGTTTGAGAGCAAACCTCTTGGCAAACTCCTCGTCTTCATCCATCCTTTGGGCCTACCATCTTTACTTCTACGACAGCCGGTTTATCGCTAGTCTTATCCTGATCCAGCAAGCCAGATGCCTTAGCCAAAGTCTGCAACACCCTAACCTTATCTATCATCTCAATATCTATGGCATTACGACCGTCCGGTGTCGGAACAATCCTAATTTTTTTTATTGCCGTCAGAACACTGTCAGGAATATCGGCACTCGGTTTGACCGTAATATTCCCTTCAGCATCCCATGACATAACATCCGATATCTTAGCCGTTGAAAGATTGATGAGTTCCTGAGCTAGCTTATCCCGGTTGTCAAAGATAACATCCGACCCACCAACCTTTCTTTTTACTGAACGTACCGACCCCAGCTCCTTGAGATTAGGAAACTGTATCTTTGGACGTTTAGACCGGGATTTCGTCATCTAAAATATCCTCTGTTGCTCGGTTGAAAGCCTCTACATTATCTCTGGGCTTTTGCTCAAACAANGANAGCCATATCTCACCATTCTCATTCTGTAAAGGCAGAGCATTCAACTTGATCCCGGTGATCTTACCGTCATCTCCCTCAAACGCTATGCCAACATTAGTCCATCGTTTTTTGTCTTGGCCGACAACTTTGCGACCAGATACTACATCATAAAATTTCATTTTTACCTCCTATGTTTAATGAAAAATATTTTTGTGGGATATCCGCACCTATACACGACCCCCCTCCCCCCCAAGGGTCACTTTTTTTGTAGGGCCGGCACACAAGTCTTTTTTCTATGGCCCGGAGCCTGTGTGTTCTGTAATCTAGACGGTCATCTAGGTTTCCGAACAGTGGGAAATCTAGACCGGTTAGCCGTCTTCTTGATAATGTCTTGTACACTTGGTTTCTCCTTTTTATTAAAGTATGTATCGTAGTATGCCAGAGAGAATGGAGGACGTTTACCGCTGGTCTTGAAGTGGTTGAGAGATGTAAGCAGGGTCTTTATGATTGTGTTCTTGTCATGACCTTGCATCAAGTATCTCTCTATGATTGTCTCCTGCCGGTCATCGTTCTGCCAGCCAGCCAGCGTTCCCAGCCTTGCCTCTCGCTCCTTGGCATATACTCTGCATATTTGTCTACTTATTTCTCTAAAGTCTTTAATACTACAATTACTACTGTAGTTACTGTCAACCTGTGGGTTTACTTTTTTAGTACTTTGGTCAACGTCAGGTTGACTTTGCTTTATCTGTTTGTCAACGTCAGGTTGACTTTTAGTTATTACTTTCAGTGTCTGCTCAGCGTCCTGTCTCTCGACAAAGTCAGGTTTATTTCGTGCAAGAATATCCTCATCAGTGGTGGCTGGGTCATAGATAACTCTCCATGTTGCTCCCTTCCTTCCCTTCTTCCTGAGTGGGTTCTCTTTGTATATCTTCTTAATGTAGCCACACTTCTCAAGCAGTCTCATTTGCCGACTGACAGCCTGTTTAGATATACCCAATCGATTGCCAATAGTAAGCTGGTTAGTGAATACTATCCCACTGTGCTGGTTGGCATGGCAACACAATGTACCCAGCACCCGGATAGATGCATTGAGTATTCTACTGTCAGCAAAGATCCGGCTAGGCATTACAGAGTAAGGCGAGGGAGCTACTGCATTATCTACAGACAATGAGTGTTTCTTTGGAGGCTGGAGTAACTCCTTCCGGGCCTGTTTGATCTCTGCTAACTTCTCACTATCTCTCATAGGTTATATTCGTCCTGCACTGTTTCTTCCGGGCTATTGGGTCTCTGACCTGATCTAGAGCTTGGGCTATCTGTATACAATCATTGAAGTTATTGAAGACCAATCGCTTGATCATAATCTCGTCCGATAGTTCTATGTCTCGTATCAGTATCAATATCAAACTATATGTCGCTAGTTCCATGTTTCTCATCCATAAGCTTTTTAATATTGTCNTCNAGATCCATGTAGATCAAAGCATAGTCATCATCCTCGTTGACCAGCTCTTCGTGTTTCTTTTGGTAGTGAAGTATAGACGCATGATCCTTGTTGAATATAACTCCTATCTGGTTCAGTGAGAACCGGCCCAGTCTCCGGGCTATGGCTGTNAACAAGGCACGAAACCGCATATGTTCCGCTCTAGCTTTCTTNTGNTGGGCAAAGTCGTGTAGTGGCATAGGACTTACCTTATCAAAGAAATGCATGAATTGCCCCAAAGTTATAGTTCCCTGATCAGCGTACCGGGATAGGATGCCTCGACTAGTTTCTTCTTTAAACGATACAAAGGTGTCTTGTAGCCTTTTACGTCCTCTACAATCTGCCCCTCTGGATCCCCGGTCTTGGTTGGTACTATCCATTCGCCTTTGGAACTTGTGTATTGCTCTCTCTCTTCCGCTCTTACGGTGAAGTACCGAAAGTCTGGTTTGTAACTGCATACTTTTACCCCATTGATTATTATTTCATATGTCGGTTGTAACTCCAGATGAGTTATCATCCCGGCCTTCTCCAGTAGTTTCAGCTCTGTATAACGCTTGGCCTCCTTTTTACTGTCGAATGTTATGCCATCTACTGTGGTCTTGACGGCNTTATACTTACTCTTACTCCAGTTCACCGGGTAAAATCCCTAGCAACCATCGTATCTATTACATTGTTGATATCGCCCAGCTTGTCCTCTTTNAGCTTTGGAAACATCTTGTGACCCATGCTGGATAAGATCGACTGCTCCAGCATAAATACTATTTGTTTGTTGAGGGATCGTTGTGCTGGCTTTGCTAGCTCGACCAGCTTATCCCGGAGTTTTGCATCAACTCGGAGGTGTATCTGGACGTTTTCTGCCTCTTCTACGGTGTTGTTATCCATGATTAATCCAATCTAATTAACATTATTGCGTCTTATTGATTGACTTATGGTACCAAAATGGTATTTATATGTATATCCCGAACAGATCGGGTGTATAAGGAGGACAATATGAAGTTAAAAGCACTCAGCATTTTGGAAGTAACTGAAAGTTTATATGACGATTATTGTATCGATTGTACTGATGATGGTGAAACTCCTCTTGAGCAAACCGAGTGGCTCAAGCTTGATGGAGTTAAGCAACACATCACATATATTCATTCTTTATTTGCCAAGATTAGAAAGGAGCAAAGCTAATGAAGAGCATTTACACAATAAAAAGCGGTAGGGGGAATGCAATGTTTTGCCTCTACCACACTTTTGATGAGTGTAGATCCTATGGTGTAGTGGAGCTTACTCACCATATCGCAAACCTTTCTACAAATTATGAGAAGGCTGTTGCTAAGGCAAAGGCACTCTATGAGGAATACAAGGGTAAGTACTCCCAGCTTGTTATTGGTGAGCAGTGGGAACTACGAGAGATCAAGAGGCTTGGAACCACTGAAAGTAAAGTCATCCCGGAAGTAGAGGAGATCACTAAGGCTCAGATTGAGTATCCCTCAAGCAAGAAGGTAGGCACCATAGGACACATTGAAGAGCTTACTTTGGGTGTTACCGATAGCTTTACTTTTGATGGACGTTTCGGACGAGGTCTTTGCACAAAGTTTGTCGATGCAAACCATAATGTCTTTGTATCTTTCAGTAAGGCTAAGTTTGTTTATAGCTTAACTGTTGGTGACACTATCCATTGCACTGCCGAGATCAAGGGTCATAACTACGATGTCGATTGTGACGGCAATGAAATAATTGAAACAAACATTACTAAAATAAAGGAGCAAATATAATGCAGAAACAATTAACAATTAAATTAGAAAGTAATCCCAAGCTACCAGTTACTTGGAAGTCTAAGATAGAGTTTCATTCTTACTCAGAGAAAACTCAGCGTGCTAGCAACTACTATCAAGCTGTAGGGATGAAGTTATCTTACACTACCCTAGACTTCTACATCGAGTATGATGAAGTTCACAACAATCCTTGGAGCCTGTGGTGTTCCCCGGAGACATACCGGGAATTGTGGAATTACTCTCACGAGTTTGATCAGGAGATATTGGATCATGGTAAACCTTTTGAGAGCTATGGTCAGATACAGGGATGGCTGGTAAACCATGCCTACACCTTGGAGGAGGGCCACTACACAGATGCTAACTACGACCCGGAGGTAGCCTAATGGAAAAGTTTCATGCATACATCCGGGTTAGNACAGAGACGCAGACTGTCGATAGACAGAAGGANTTGATCCAGCACTTCTGCGANAGCTATCCCGGTGTTGAGGTAGAGTATTATATAGATGAGGGCTGGTCAGGTGATCTGCCCCCGGCCAAAAGAAAGGCTCTCAGTCGTTGTATCAATGATGCGATGCAGGACAAAAGAAGAGGCGGTAAAGGTCATATCTTGTTGTCAGACTTCTCCCGGTTCAGTCGTAACATAGGACACTCATGTACCTTTTTGACTGATGTAGTAAAGAAGAACAAGGTTAGCCTCCTGATAGCTGACCAAAAATTTATGGTNGATCTGGAGATAGACCAGCAAATATCTATACTCAAGGGCTTGGCCCAGAGAGCAGAAGACTACCGGGAGGACAACTCAATCAAGACCAAGCAGGGTCTGCAAGCAATCAAGAGAGAGATTGAGAGAGAAGGTTCCTACAAGGCTAAGAGGAGCGGTAGAGTAATACACAAGCTCGGCCTCCACAACAACATGGACTACGCTAGACAGAAAGCTAGTGAGAAGGTNAAGAGCAATAAGGTTAACTGGGCTAGAGAATACTATACAGACATCAAGCTCAGACTGGATGCCGGTAAAAGCTACCGGGATATCGTGAGGGAGTTCAATGAGAAGAAACACTTTGAGAGGCCACGACAGGGAGTGTGGCATCCCTCTACTATTGCAAGCATCGTTAAAATTATGAAGGAGGATACACATGATATTGCATAAGTATAAAAAAACTTTGAGGACGATTGGTGAATATCTACAGGACATAACAACCCTGTGTATTATTGCCATTTGCTTTTACTGGGGAATGATCGGGGCTTGTTTATACGATCAGGAGTGTTCCCAGTTTTTCTATGACAACTTTATTTTTGAGGAGACAAATGAATATTAAAAAATATCTAGAGATGTTTGAGGATCATCCCGGCAAAATGACCGACACNTATTCTCACTTAGGATCTTCCCATGCTGATGCGGTAGCCTATGGAGTACACGAGATATCTGGCATGACCATTGAACAGCTCAGGCAGTTTACTTGCGGTCATACGGACACCATCGGCTCAAATATGGCTAATGAGGACGCATTGTACCGGGGCAAGGTGTTTGAGGCACCNAATGTNCTAATGACCATCAGGTACCTTTGTAAGTTCACTGACCCGGATAATATATCTTCAGAGTACCCGGTGATGGAGCCTGATGTATACGAGGGTTTGAGGATGGCCTCTTCTGTAGACCACAAACTATATTTCAAAAAGCCGGTACACATACCGATACCCGGCACAAAGAATGAGGTTGTAACTATGCAGGGCCAAGTCATCAATGAACTCAAGTCATCTATGAACAGCTCCGGTGACTGCATGAGGAACTATATATCACAGACCCAGCACCAGCTTGTCTGCTCAAACGCTGAGTATGCTTTGATATCTGTCCTGAGTAAAAACGGTCAGCTCACTGTCTATCCTATGGTCAGAGATGATGCATGGATAGCCGACTANCTCCGGGAAGTTCAAGAGTATTGGAGGCGAGTAGATGAGGATGAGCCATACCCGGAGGCTATAACCAATGACTTTGTTGCTGATCTAGATGATATGGAGGAGGCTGAAACCTTTATAGATCTTCTAGATAAACGACAGGAGTTTGAGGGCAGAGTNAAAAGTTTTGAAGATAGCAGGAAGGAGATTGATACAGCTATCAAGACTATGCTCGACAACCTTGGNGTGAAGAAATGTACAGTCGGGCCGTACAAAATATCCTACACCACTGTAGAACGTAAGCCACAACCTGAGAGAGTGGTTCCAGCTAAACCCGGTAGTACCTACCAAAAACTAACTGTATCTTTAAATAAGGAGAAACTACAATGAGTACAGATCACATAAAAGCATTATCGAAAGTCCAGAAGGATCTNAAACACGCAAAGAAGGATGACAAGGGAGCCTTTGGCAAGTATGCCGACCTTGCGTCAGTGTATGAAGTTATCCGCAANCCATTGGTTGATAATGGGTTTTCCTANATCCACTCCCTAACAACGCATGAGGATGGCACTCACTTTGTCGATACGTTGTTGATGCATGAGANAGGCGGTACATTNAAGACCAGCCTCCCCTTGATAATTAACAAGAGGGATATGCAGGGTCTTGGTTCGGCCATCACCTATGCCAAAAGGTATGGCATCTCTATGATTGTAGGCTTGGCCTCGGAGGAGGATGATGANGGTAAGGGTGCTGGTACAGCCAAAGGAAATGTTAATACTTCTACAAAGGCTAATCCAATCAGTAACTTATTGATATATAATTCTAAGGGTGAGTTTGAGAGATGTAAGGGTATTGATCAAGCAGTGACTAAGCTAGATATTATGATGGCAAGACAGATCAAGAAGTACCCGGCTGAAGAGTTACCAGAGATTGGTAAACAAATGAGGGAGCGAAACAAAGCTATCCTTGAGCGTATCAAGAACCATCCAGAGTTTATCGATGATAGTGGTAAAAATTATAAGCATGGTTTTCTTGAGAAGAAACTTTTGCAGATGGAGAATGGTAATGCCAAATAATACTTTCCCTCCGACACCAAGGAACCTTGAGTTCCTGAAGTTTCTGATAGAATACTTTGAGGCTAACTACTGTATGCCATCCTATCACGAGATAAAGAAAGGTATGAGTGTGAAGTCAAACTCTGTGGTGCATGACCATCTAACATCCTTGGAGAACCGGGGATACATAGAGAGAGATTATCGCAAGCCTCGTCAGATTAAGTTGTTGCGAAACATGGACGGCACAACTAGAATATAATTTTCACGACAATCTTCCTTGGNATTTGGCCGGTTTATCCGGCCATTTCTTTACCCTTAGCTAGAGCCTCATCGTTACGTCTTGTCCAGCCTCGACCAAATGTCTTAAATGTTTTGAGGCTTTCGTAGAAAGTTTGACGGTGCTGGTGCATCTGCTCCAATACATAATCAGCATCCATCTTCTTGAGTATGGCTATAGTCTTAGGCCCGATGACACCGTCAGGGTTTGCTCCGATAGATTTCTGTAGACACTTGGCACCCTGTCTCCCGGCATTGACAGCAAAATCTAGGAGGAAGTAGGCAACACCGGGAGAACTCGCATCCTCGACCATGTCGCATCTATTGCGATCCCAGTAGTTCTTTTTATATATGGCAATGGCTGTCTCTTCTGTGAGGTCACGCATCTCCTGCTCTGTCACTTCTCGGCCCAACCACTTCTCATATACTCTTTTAGTAACACCTCTGTTTGTAATCCCACCGGGATCGTCAGGATGATTTACAAATCCACCCTCGTGGTGCAGGACTTCCTTGATTGCTATCTCAAATGTCTCAGGCACTCTTGACCTCCATCATTTTTTTCATGCTGGGCTTGGTCTTCTTCTTTCCCATGCGTAGTTTCTTGAAGTCGGCCCCGGTAATCTTGTCTCGTGGTTCTGCAACCATCGCAAGTTTTTTTTGTTTGGGAGAATAATTTTTGAATGGCATAGCTTATCCTTTCTTCTTTACTATCTTTGACATTGATGATTTCTTTTTGCCGAGTAGATCCTTATCTGCTTTTCTAGCTCCGCCCTTACCACTGACAAAAGATTTTACACGGCCCATAGCCCAAGCGTGTGAGGATACACCCCTAGACCCGGAGCTGTAGTAGGCTCCTAGTCCTCGTTTATATACTTTATCTAAGGTGCTTTTTGAGAAACGACTTGCACCCGGTATGCTGTCATATTTAGCCACTGTCCTTACTCCTTTGTTTTGATATTAGATCCATCATGCGAGGTGTTAACTTGCCCTGCTTGTACAGCCTACGAGTTCTGAGTATCTCTTTCTCTCGTGCAGATTTATTTTTTACCCCGGCCACATACTTGGTGGGTACTCCCTTCTTTGTTTTTGGAACTGGTGCAAACTTCCTCATGATTTCTTATGCCTTTCTGAAAAGTTTCTCATCGCCTCTTTTGATCCAAAGCCCCAGCGTGACATNGCCAGCTTGAGCCGNGTAGGTCTTCCCTTCTCATCTTTGAGTGGGCCTTTGACACCTTTGAACCGGTGAGCAAAATTTATTCTGCGTTGATTGGTTCCGCTCTTGATCGGTCGTTTGAGATTAGATCCCTGTGTCCTTTTGAAATAGTCACGACCCTTTTGTGTCAGGCCACCTCTAGGATCTTTGTGTTCTTTTTTCATTTGGTATCAACCTTCTTGGTCTTGTCAAAGCTCCTCATCCCGGCTATGCCGAGCATCCCAAGCAGTAACGGCATCATCACCGTCATGTCTGCTTGCGGTATCAGTATACCAAAGCCGGCACATATTGGGGAGACTAAATAATTTATTGTGAGTGATAGCCCACAAATCCAGCCAATGAAGGGCCTCCAAGAACTTTGGAACCAGTTACCCTTCGCCTCCTCCTTATTGATGGCTAGCTGGGCTAATAAAGCCTCCTGAGCGTGTTTGTCTGCCATCGTTGCCAACTNATGNGCNAGNTGTGCTTTCTGATCTTTNTCCTCTACAAATTTATCNAGTATGCCCAGCACCGGGCCAGTCAGTGTATTTATCAAACTCATTTGCCATCCTTCTTCATTGCTATTTTGTGTGCCTGAGAAAACGTCTTCCCGGCAAGCATCTCCTTACGCATTGTAGCCATATGCTTTTTAGAGTGGTGAACACTATGTTTCTTCATGGTCTTCTCTTGCCGAGGTGTTAACATCTTAGTCATGCTTATGTGTTTAGTCATTTATCTTTTGCCTCCGATCCAACCCATATTGCAAAGCTCCCGGTCAAGGCACCGATGACTATCGAACAGAAACCAGACTGCTCTATCGTAGGATCCGGGAGATCCATGTACCATTCGGCAACCCGGTAACTCATAAAGGTTATTGTTATCATCATAATCCGGGGAAGTATCTTCCATTTATCTAATGTCTCCGGTGTCATT
>FUFK010065709.1_pt1 | contig 10732 bp, 8 predicted proteins | sample 1021851 | NCBI WGS metagenome assembly FUFK01 (sample SAMEA51879418, study PRJEB19060) | metagenome
ACACGCCATATTGATGGGCACAGAGACAACCATTGGATCAACAAGCACGCAAGATGATTTGTTNTTACGTTTCTCATCACAAGAGGATACATCAACCTGGTCACCTGCTGCCACAAATACAGCGGGATCTTTTAGAATACAAGATGGTTCTAAGATTATTACAACACTACGATCTCGTGGTTCTATATTGATATGGACAGATACATCATTGCACTCACTGCAGTTTATTGGTCCACCATTTATATTTGGTTTGTCACAAGTGGCGTCTAACTGTGGAGCTGTGTCAGCATATTCAGCTGTTGATGTTAATGGTACGACATTCTGGATGAGTCAACAATCGTTCTATCTATTTGATGGTGCAGTTAGAAAGATACCTTGTCCTGTGCAAGACTATGTGTTTGATGATTTTAGTATTACACAGCAACCACTGGTGTATGCAGGACTAAATTCTGACTTCAACGAGATTACTTGGTTCTATGCAAGTCAAGACTCTGACTTCATCGATAGAAATGTTACATATAATTATGTCGAGGGTACATGGTATACAAACTCACTTGATAGAACGACATGGCTAGACTACGGTGTCTACCAAGTTCCGTATGCAACACAATACAGTCCAACCGTTGTTGGTGACACACCAACTGTGTTGGGTGCAACAGATGGCTCTAGCATAATCTACCAACACGAAGAAGGTGTAGACAATGACACAGAAGCCATGGAGTGTTTCTTACAGTCTGGTGACTTTGACATTGAAGATGGACAAAACATTTTATCTGTATCTCGTTTCATACCTGATTTCAAAGATCAAGAGGGTAGCGCAGAGGTGTTGTTAAGTTTTAAAGATTTNTCACAAACAACAAGCACAACTTCTTTNAAGACTGCAATATCAAGCACGTCATCAACGAGTGATATTACACTTAAAAAATCTGCAAACTTTCCATCAGAGGGCACAATACTTATTGGCACAGAACTTATTACATACACATCTAACAACACAACGACTGGTGTGTTGAGTGGTATTGGCAGAGCTGCTAGCGGCAGCACAGCAACCACACACGCATCAAACAAAAAAGTTACAAACTATACAAATGTTAGAATTAACAGATCTACAGTGACACCAACCACCACAAAGGTGGACACGCGTGGTCGGGCACGACAAGCAAACATCGTGATCTCCAGCACGGCGATTGGTGACAAGTGGAGATACGGCACATTAAGATTAGATGTTAAACCAGACGGAGGACGATAATGGCAAAGATAACTATTGGACGTTTACCAAACGCGACAGAAGAGTACGATAGAACACAGTTTGATACACTGATTAGAGAACTTGATCAGATCATTACACAACTAAACTTTTCATACGAACAACAAACAAAAGACGAAACACTAGCAAGGAGCTTCTATCTTGGCTGATACATTTTTATTAAAAGCAGTTGACCTAACAACAACGAGCGCCACACAAGTATACAAGGTGCCAATCACTGATGATACGGCCACACCGCCTACAGCATCGACAACAGCTCTTGTAAAGTCTATACTTGTGAGTGANGANAGNAATAATGATGACACCATCACAATTACAATAACTAGAGATAATGTGTCTGGTGACCCTGTATTTAGTGTGTTTAAGGAAAAAGCGGTGACGGCTAAAAACACCGTGGAGCTTTTGACACAGCCATTGGTGCTACAAGAGGGTGACGAAGTTAAAGCTACCGCTGGCACTGCAAATAGGTTACATGTATTATTATCAGTATTGGAGATTACATAATGGCAATGAAACTAGTCAGAGAGGGTAAAAAGACCGAATATAAGCAAGAGAACGGTCAAATCATTACGGTTGTTCAACCAGAGGTTTACCAACGAATATATTGTAAAAACTGTGGAAATGAAGTAGATTCAGAAGAACAGGCAACCGGCACCTGCTCGGACTGCGGCCAACCCTGGGCAGTTCATAAAGCCACAGATGTATTAGTAAAAGTTATTGAGATGCCCCCTATGGGGTCAGAGTCAGGTGAATAATTATTATGAGTTTTCATAAATCAGAAGATAGAAAAAAACTTAAAGACAAGTTTAAAAAAGGCTTAAAAGAAGTAAAGAAAAGTGTTGGTAAAATCGTTAACAAAGCTGCTGATAAGCTTGTTCCAAAAGAAATAGCTCCTTTTTTACCGCTAGCAGGTATGTTCGTCCCTGGTGGAATGGGTATTACAAGTTATTTACTACCACAATTATTAACGGCACTTTCAACAGGTAAAACAAGAGGAGATATTAGTCTGACTGGTCAGGCTTTAACAGGTCTGGGTAGTTTTTTAAAAGATCCGGGACCAATGTTTAAAGGAGAACCTGCTCCTTTTGGAACAAAGGTTGTAACAGATCCATCAAGTCAAATATCTTTTGATCCAGAGTATTTCACAGGGTCAATGGAGGTTCCTAAAACGTTTGCAGATTTACAAAACCCAAGTTTATTAGATGCGATGAAAGAAGACGTGAGATTAGCTCGTCAATTTTTTCAAGGGACTGGTCCAGTTACGGAGCGAGCTGTCATTGATGGAAAAATTCAACGACTACCAGTGGTTGATGCAGCTGGAAATCCAATAACAAAAGCAAGTTTGGGTATGTTTGATAAAGCTAATTTTCCTAGACTAGCAGCTCAAGCTGCGATATTTGGTGCTCCTCCGTTAAAAGATTTTTATGACACAGCTTCTGATGAATTAGATGCGGCAATAAGAGAACAAGAAGAGGCAGAGAGAAGAAGAAAACAAGCCAGGGCTCGTTTAGGAGATTTTTTCTTTTCGTTATCAGATCCGACAGGAAGATTTAGAAACTTTGATCTAAGCGGTTTAATGGGATTAGCTGCCGGTGGTCGTGTTGGTTTTAGCGAGGGCGGTAGAGACGAAGTAGGACAAAGGTTAGCAGAGAGAGGCATAAAATCAGAAGCTATGATGAATAGATTAAAAACACAAGCCATTGATCAGTTTAGAAAGAAGAACAAAATACCCACAAGTGAGGTTCTTGAGATAGCAGGTAATAATGCTTTTCAATCATTTCTTGGTAACTTTGTAAATAAAGGAATGAATAAAATGATGAAACAAGCAAAAGATTTTAGTAAAAAAGTTGATTTGCCTGAAACTAGAGAGGAATATTTTGAAAGAGTTGGTATGGGTCCTTTTACACAAAAATCAATGGTTGATATGTTTGCTGCTGATGGTGGACGTGTATCTGCTCAAGAGGGTGGTATAATGGAAACCGCGCCGGGTATGCCAGAAGGTATGCAAGTTGATGGACGTAACGGCACTTTTATACCTATGGGTGTGAAAGAAAAAGCTGATGATGTGCCGGCTATGTTGTCTAAAAACGAATTTGTAATGACAGCTGATGCAGTAAGAGCGGCAGGCGGAGGAAGTGTTAACAAAGGTGCACAAAGAATGTATGATTTAATGAATACTTTAGAGGCAATGGTATAATGGACAAAGAATTACAAGAAATGTATTCAAGAGTGTTGACTGAAATGTTGGCTGAAGGCACTCCGGTTACAACAGAGATGCAGTCAGCAGCGGTGCAAGAAGCACGTAGAAGATTATCAGGCACTGGCATGGCAGAAGGTGGTCGTGTTGAATTGCAAGAGGGTGGACCTACGACATATCAAAGCATTGTTGATGACATTTTAGCCACTTACCCAGAGGGAGACGTTCAAGAAATACAAAGACCATCACCGCAAGTAGAAGCTTTACAAAATATATTTGGCCCACAGTTAGCTGCTTTTTTAGGGACAACAATTGATCCNAGAGGTGGCANTAGTCTTGATGATGTGCCTTTTGGAAGTTTTTTACCGACAGTTTCACCACAAACAGGAATACAACAACAAGCTGTTAACTTAGCTTTAGGTCAAGCAGGTTTTGGTCCAATAGAATTTGACGCACAAGGACTACCAATAGGTGATCCTGCTAGAACAGGTTTAGCTGGATTTGAACCTTTTTTACAAGACGCTGGCACAGCAGCGGGACAAGCACAAGCGGCTGCTTTGGCTGGACAAGGTGCCGGGGCTCAAGCTATTCAGAACGCTCTTAATCAAGCTAATTTAGCAGGTTTAGCTGCNATCGCTGGACAAGACGCAGGTCAGGCTGGAGTGTCAGCAGCACAAAATGTNGCTGATCAAATTCAAGCGGCAGCGACAGCGGGTCAAGGCGTTGGTCAACAGTTTTTAGACAGAGCAGCACAACTCACGGGACCTCGTGCATTTGAGGCTTTTATGTCTCCTTACCAAGANCAAGTTATTGATACAACCAGAAGAGAATTAGAACAACAATTACAGAGACAACAAGCAGAACTTGGAGCGTCTGCTGGNGCTGCNTTTGGTGGAGGTCGGTTNGGTNTAGCAGAAAGTCAANTNGCATCAGCAGGAGCCACTGGTATTGCNAGAACATTAGCAGGACTTAGACAGCAAGGATTCCAACAAGCTCAACAAGCAGCAGCAAGAGCACTACAAGAACAACTTGGACTTGGACAATTTGCACAGCAACAAGCAGGACAAAATGTTGGATTACTTGGTCAAGCGTTAGCTGGNCAACTACAAGGAGCAGGTGCAGCACAACAACAAGCAGCACAAAACATAGGTTTACTTGGTGCAGCAGGCGGACAACAATTACAAGGTGCACAAGCAGGAATGGCGCAAGCAGGNCAAAATGTTGGNTTGCTANGNCAAGCANCTGGATTACAACAAGGATTGGCAGCATTACAACCACAATTAGCTTCACAAAACATAGGATTGATTGGTCAAATAGGTGCACAGCAACAAGCGCAAGCGCAAGCAATAGCAGATACACAAGCAAGAGCAAATCAAATGATCGCACTAATGCCACAACAAAGACTTGGTTTCTTTGGTTCACAATTAACAGGAATTGGTGGAGGTTATCCAGCTATGTCACAATACACTTTTGAACCAGCTGGTGGTGGACCAAGTCCATTAACACAAACTTTGGGTATAGCCGGAACACTTGGAGGATTAGGAGCAGGCTTAAGTGGATTATATTCAGGAGGCGGTGGAGGTCCATTCTCATTCCTCACGGGGGGTAATTAATATGCCAAATACGCTTAGAAGAAAAATGTTTAAACTTGGTGGTAGTGCTAACACACACGGTGTTGGCATCACATCAGGTCTTAAGATGAAAAAAGGCGGTAAAGTAGAGCCACAGGCAACTTTTGGTGTTGGTAACAACGCTCTTAGAAAAATTGGTCCGGATGGAAAAGAGAGAGAAGCACACTTTGCGTTTTTACCTNTTCTTGGAACTATTGGATCAGGAGCAGCAGGACTAGCTTCAAGAGCGATTGGTTTACCTGCATTAAGAGCTTTAGNANCAGCNNNTAAACAAGGGNCANNACAACCGTTAAGACAGTTTGTNACNAAAGGNGACGANATTGTTAAAATGGTGAGACCAGAGAGAGCTGCTTTAGGACAATCAAGAGTAGCAGCTAGTGGCGCTTATAGTCCCGTGGTATCGAGGGTTGTTGGTCAAACAACACCGAGCGGAGTAACTCAAGCAGTAAGAGCATTGCAATTAGCAACTCCTATTGGAGGAGCTACNGGTGGAATTACAGGTCTTACAATGGCTGGTTTNGANAGANNNGGNATAACAAAACCTGGCCCNGATGATTCNTTNCTAGAATCNGGAGCAAGANNANTTGGAAAAATANNNCTTNATNTAAGCCCAATTGGTNTACCACTNANNGCNNCNNGNGCANTNTTGTCAACAGANGANAGANAATTACCAGGTAGTCTTTNTGATNTNCTAGCTGGAACTACAAAAACTGATGACGATGACACTAAAAAGTCTCCTAAAGAAGAAATAGGAGAGCAAGAAAGTCAAATGGAGAANTTAAGAAGTGACGCTGAAGAAAAAGTTGCANTNTACCAATCTTTAATGGGCACACCTGANAACACANCNNCNTATGCAAAAGCACTACTTAATTTTGGAGCNACAGCTTTAGCAGGCACAGGTGANACNAAAACTGATTTANCAAGNGCAGTTCAAGCAGGAACNGAACCACTAGTCGCCGAAGCGGAAGCTAGAAAAGCAACAGATCAGTCTATTAGAAGCCTAGCTATACAAGAAGTTATAGCAAAAGATGCAGACGACAGAAAACTATTACAAACAGCCGCTGCATCCGGACCAAGAGCACTTAACAGAATGACAAGAGCTTTAGAGGCAAGAGATGCAGGTGTAACTGTTGCCGCTGAAATAGACGCTAAAGGTAATTTAACAAACGCGGCTCCAGGAGCTGTATTAGCTGATTTAGATGGTGCTTTTGGTAGTAAATTTGTTGCTATTAATAAAGATGGTGAGGCCAAACCATTTAATAACATCGAGGACGCACTATCTTTTGCAGCTACAGGAGGGTAAACAATCGTGGTTGAGATAAAAGTATCTGCTCCTACTAAAATTCAAGTATCTGGTTTTGAAGACAACAAAGTAGGCACGTTTCAAAGTGTTTTAGCTGGTATCGGTGCAGGTTTAATTGATATACCGAGAGGAGCTTTTTCTCTAGGTGCATCTCTTTTGGATCTTGGCCTTGGAACAAACAAAGCAGCTCAGGTAGAAAATTTTTTTGACAATCTAACAACATTTGATGAACAAGCAGAGGCCACAACAGCTGGTGAAATAGCTCGTATCATAGCGAACCTTGGTGTTCCAGGCACTGTGGCTTTTAAAGCTGGGTCTAGGCTAACTAAACAAGCTTTAGCGGCTAAAAAAAATAACACATATTTTCAAATAAACGAAAAAACAGGAAAATTATTAGAGGACACTCTAACTGCAAAAGGTAAAGCTTTAACAACATTGGGTGGCGTTGGTGGTATAGCCGTAGCAGATGCAATATTTGTGGGTGATCCAGAAAAAGTTGGAACGCTAGGTGATGCGTTTGGTATAGGACCGACTCAACTTACTGAAAATGATGAAAATTTAGCATCCAGAGAGATAATGAATAGAATTAAATTTGGACTTGACAGTGCAATGTTAGGTGGTCTTTTGGCCGGCACAGGTGGAGCGATAAAAGCAGCGGCAAAAAGAAGTGGTCAGCTTAGAAAAAACAATGATGTACTAGATAAAGTTCTAGAATATGTGACTCCGCAAGGTGCAAAGACAAGAGAATTTTTTGACGTTGAAAGATTAATTACTGGTGAAAGATCTGTTGATGCTAACAAAGCACAAGTTTTACACAGGCAATTAGATAAAAATATAGACGCTTTGTTTCCACTTATAAACAGGATAGGCTCAGCTAGTGTTCAAAAACAAAGAGAGGGTGTTGTTAAAATAGTTAATGATGCACTAACTTCTACAACAGGAAAAGGACCTAGGTTTATAGAAGAGACGGGTAGATTTACTTTAGGTGAAATGAGTCCTGAAGCTTTAGAAAAGGTTAGAAAAATAAAAGGCCTTAATGTTAAAGAGGTAGAAGAAATATTAAATGAGTCCAGAAACATAATAGATAATATGTATACCGAAATAGGTAACAATATACTTGAGGCAGGTAAGAGAGGCAAAGTAGCTCAAGCAGATATTGATGCAAGTTTTAAAAAATTTAAGGACGCTTTTGAAACAAAAGCTATTGACTACATAAACGGCACCTATCAGATATTTCGAAACAACAGCGTTGATGCACTAAAGTCATACAAACCAACTCAAGAAGCACTAGATGATGGTATCGCTTTGTTTAGAAGTATTGCTAGAAAGAGGGGTGACACTGGTTTTACAGACGAGTCTGCAAAGAATTATATTAATTTATTATTAGGAGCTGCAAAAGGCAACAGGGGTTTCATAACACAAACAGACGCTGTGCCACTTATTCCTACATTACCAAAAGGTTTTTTAAAAGAAATAGCAATTGGTGATTGGGACAAGGGGCTGTTGCCAATAAACAGAATTTTAGATACACCTACAAAAGAAATACCAGGTGTTCGTGGTTTAGCGCCAAGAGAAATTATTGAAAATTTATTGGGTAAAGTTAGAGATCCGTCAGCGACTATTTTAGCGTCTGTAAATAACTTATCTTTTGTAAAAACAAAGCACAAATTTTTTGGAGACCTCTTTGATCAACTATATCAAAAACCAGTTTTAGATGACTTAGGTAAACCACTTTTAGATGCTAACGATAATCCTGTTTTACAAGGTCAGTTTTTTGATAATTTTGATGACGCGGTTCAAGTATTTGGACCAAAGAACGTGGATCAAAAACCTTTAAACATGCTTGCAGAAACGATGGACCCTGGCAGAGCAACTTATACAGAGGCTGTCAATCCTTTACACGGATTATACACCAGCAAAGGTAACAAAGCGGCGCTCGAAGGAACAAATAGAAATTTATTTTCTTTTGTTGAGGACGGCGGTGCGCTAGCTAGTTTTTATAATAATTTTATTCTTTATCCAAAAGCAACTTCACAATTAGCAAAAACAGTTTTAGCTCCAGTAACACACGTTCGTAACTTTATTAGTGCAGGTGCCTTTGCTGCAGCTAACGGTATTGTGCCTTTGATAGATAAAAAAGCCTTAGATGAGGCATATGGTGCTTTTAAACAAATAGGTAGAAGAGACGACAAGGTTGCGAATGCAAGATATGAAAAATTATTGTCACTCGGTGTCGTTAATAAAAGTGTCCCGTATGGTGATTTACAAAATATTTTAAACGATGTTGATTTTGGCTCTGCCATATCTCAAAGAAGGGCTTTTCGTGGCATCAGTAAAAAACTGAGCAAGATAAAAGAAAAATTTGCCGATGCATATGTGGCTGAGGATGATTATTGGAAGATGTACACCTTTGCAGCTGAGAGAAGCAGAATAGATAAGGCATTAAAAAGCGCACAGATAGACGGAACACTGTATGCTAAAAATTCTAGAAACGATTTGGGTAGAGCGTTTGCCTCTTATGATGACTACTTAGATGAGGCTGCCGCTAGCATAGTTAGAAACAATGTTCCAAACTATGATTACGTTAGTAAATTTATTAAAGAATTAAGAAGAGCACCATTTGGTAACTTTGTTTCTTTTCCAGCAGAGATAATTAGAACAAGCATTAACATCATGCGAAAAGGTTTTGATGAGTTTAATTTTGTTGACCCAATCACTGGTGCTAAACCTTTTAAAAGTATTGGTATGCAGCGTTTAGCTGGTTTTGGTTTGACAACACTAGCCATACCATATGGAACAATGGAGGCTTTCAAAGCAGCATACAACGTCACCGGTGCGGAGATGGATGCTTTACGTCGTTTCGTACCAGAGTGGTCTAAGAATTCTGTTTTGATACCAATAAGAGATGACGATGGTAATCTTAAATACATAGACTTTTCACATGCCAACGCGTACGACACCGTAGCTCGTCCATTGAAAACAGTATTCAATGCGATAGCAGATGGTAGAACAGATACAGACACCGTTATGGAAGATGTCATACAGGGCATGGTTGAAGCAACGTCTGAATTAGGTCAGCCTTTTATTAGTGAGTCTATTTGGACGGAAGCTGTATTAGACATTTATCGTGGTGGACGAACGGCTGAAGGTAGAAGATTATACACAGAACAAACTCCAACTGGTGACAAAGTCAGAGCTGCGATTGAACACTTATTTCAAGCACAATTACCTTTTTCTGCCGCTCAGTTTCAAAGACTAGGCAACGCGGTCGTTCAAAACCCAGATGACTATGGTCGAACCTACGAACTAAAAGACGAACTTATGGGGTTTGCTGGTTTGCGTGCAATTGATGTAGATCCTGTTAGAAGTATGAAATTTAAAATAGCAGACTTTAGTAAAGGTCGAAGCAACGCGCGTCGTGAATTTACAGCACCTTTATTAAGAGGTGGTCCTGTAACACCAGAAGAAATAGTTGAAAAATATCAAGTGGCAAACAACGCGTTGTACAAAGTTAATAAAAAATTAGCTGATGATTACTACGCTGCAAGAACTCTTGGTGTTGAGGCAAATGCTTTAGACGCAGAGTTCGAGGATCGTGTATCGCGAATTGCTTTTGAAAATATCAAAGCAGGTCGTTTCAAACCATTTGTTCCATCTGAAAATATAATTAACGCCTTTGAAGAAAACGCGAGAGCCATCGGTCAACCTAATCCGTACCTTGTGGCTCAACCTGTTATTGATAATATTAGAAGATCTTACGAAGGCATGTCATTGTATTTAGATGAGTTTCCTATCGCACCTAATCCATTTAGCCCGGCAGCCATAGGCTTGCCAACAGCTGGAATACAAGATAACGTGGCTAGTTTACCTAATTTAGGAATAGCAGGTGTGCCGGTTAACGTCGGTGGCGCACCACAAAACACAATAGCTAAAGGTCAAAATGTTTTTGGAGTGCTTGACCCAGTATTTGGAGGTAGTTAATGAACGACACAGTACATGGCATAACACCAGAGTCAGATAGAGAACACGTCATATCTTTGTACGGTCATGTGAAAGGTATAGAACGAGAGGTGGAGATAATAAAAACAAACCACCTTAAACACCTGGACGATAAAATTACGCATGTGCATCAAGATGTAGAAGCTTTGGGCGGTAAGATAGATAAAATCTATTGGGTTGTTTTGACTACAGTGGGAGCTGTGGCGTTAATGGTGTTGGAGACTTTGTTGAGTATGCTTTAGTAAGTGAACAAAAAAACAAGGTAAACTACAAATACAGCAAAAATAAATTTATCAAAAAGATTTTTAGATCCAATCTTTAATGTCTTCACCCAT
>FUFK010017767.1_pt1 | contig 10727 bp, 13 predicted proteins | sample 1021851 | NCBI WGS metagenome assembly FUFK01 (sample SAMEA51879418, study PRJEB19060) | metagenome
TGGTTCATCTGGTGCAGATCTTCGAGCTAACTTTCCTGAAAGCATAAGAAATTTTGGTAAAATATTANTGCCNGGGTGTNGGTCTTTAATTCCNACTGGCNTAATGATGGAGATACCTGAAGGGCATGAGGTNCAAATNAGACCAAGATCAGGTCTCGCAATCAAAAATGGTGTAACTGTTCTTAACAGTCCTGGTACCATTGATTNNGATTACCGTGGAGAAGTTGCGGTGATACTTATTAATTCTGGGGACCAGGAATTCAAAATTTCTCATGGTGACCGCATTGCTCAAATGGTTGTTGCAGAGGTCGTACAAGTGAAATTTTTACTATCTAAAGATCTAGCTGAAACAGAGCGTGGTGCAACTGGCTTTGGATCTACGGGAATAGATTAATGCTTTCTATTATTATAGGATTTGTTGTATTTTGGGTTTTTGCCCGCAAACTACAATTATCCAAATCAATTGTGCCCGCTGTTGCAATCGGACTATCAGTTTTTATTTCATGTGTTCATTTAACTCTGCCGCCTGAAAACAATCTACGAGTTGCATTAGGTGGTAGTTTGGAACCGTGGGCTCTCCTTATAAGTATTTTTTTAGTAGTTTATTTCTACCGAGAAATACTAAAACGCATAAGATCATTATCCATAAAAAATACCCAAGAAATTAAGTCTCAACACTCTTCCGAAATAAGTTTTTCCGACGTTGAATTGGACCGATACTCACGGCATATGATAATGCGTGAAATTGGTGGNTTAGGTCAAAAAAAGCTCAAATCGGCCTCGGTACTGGTTGTTGGTGCTGGCGGCCTAGGCTCCCCGGTACTGCAGTACCTTTCTGCCGCAGGCATTGGTACAATTGGAATTATTGATGATGATGTGGTGGATCAATCAAACCTTCAGCGCCAAGTGATCCACAATGATCACTCTATAGGCCTTCCCAAAGTTTTTTCTGCACAAAAAGCTATTGAAGATCAGAATCCCTATATTAAAGTTAAGCCGTATAACAGACGGTTAAGCCGCGATATAGCGAGTGAACTTCTTTCTGAGTACGATATAATCATTGAAGGTAGTGATAATTTTGAGACCAGATATTTGGTAAATGAGGTGGCAAAATCTCTCTCCAAGGTAGTTGTTTCTGGCGCCCTTAGTCAGTGGGAAGGACAAGTAATGGTCTTCGACCATTCTCTCAATTCTCCATGTTATCAGTGTATTTTCCCTGAAAAACCAGCGGCTGGATTAGCACCNACGTGTGCAGAAGCGGGCGTTTTCTCAGCATTACCTGGCGTGATTGGAACTTTAATGGCTGCAGAGGCAATTAAACATATTCTGGATGTTGGTAATGGATTGAATGGTGTCATGTTGATTTATGATGCGATGCAAGCCGAAACAAGATCAATTAAAGTTAATAAAGCTACTAACTGCAGGATTTGTGCNAATGGCACTGTCTGATCAATCACAAAACCCGTTATTAGGAAAATGGGAAACCCAACATGAAATTGCGCCCTTTAATGTTATTTATGATGAACATTTCCAGCCNGCCTTGGAGATAGCTTGCTCTGAGGCATTACTTGAGGTTGAGGAAATAATAAAAAATAGAAATGAACCAACTTTCGAGAATACTATTGAAGCCCTTCTTTCAACAGGTCAATTGCTGGATCGGATTGTATCTACTTTTTATACTATAGCAGGAGCTCATACCAATAAAAAACGGGATGAGCTACTTTTAATTTTTTCATCTAAGCTAAGCGATCATAATACAAATATTTATTCGAATACTGAGCTTTTTGACAGGATTGATCGAGTTGTAGAGACAAAGCACTTGAATGGCTTAGATCCAGAGCAAGAGAGGGTTTTAAAGCTTATTCATAGAAACTTTGTCCGTTCAGGAGCCGCACTGAAAGGAAAAAATAAGACAAGGTTTCAAGACATAAGTAAACAGTTAGCCGTAATCGGTACTAAGTTTTCTCAGAATTTGTTGAGCGATGAGCGTGACTGGTTCATGAAATTAAAGCAAGAAACGCTAGAGTTGCTTCCTTCATTTCTAGTTGAGGCTTTAAAACAGGCTGGTCAAGAACGTGGTGTTAATGACCCTGTTTTAACACTTTCGCGTTCATTAATTACCCCTTTCTTGCAATTTTGTCCTGATCGTGAACTNAGGAAGATTGCGTATATTGCTTGGANAAAACGTGGTGCCAATGGTGGTACTCGAGACAATGTAAAACTTGCTCATCAGACCCTTAAATTACGGGCAGAAATGGCAAANCTTTTAGGATTTGAGTCCTATTCACATTACAAATTAGATACTGAGATGGCAGCCTCGCCAGAAAATGTAGAAAAGTTACTGAAAAAAGTCTGGGGCCCTGCACGAGAAGTAGCAATTAGGGATGAAGCGCTTTTGACTTCAATNATGCGTGATGACGGTGTCAATGATACTTTAAAAGCCTGGGACTGGAGGTTTTATGCCGAGCGAAGGCGTCTTAAAGAATATGATTTAGATGAAGAAAGCGTGAAACCTTTTTTTCAATTAGANAACTTAATTAATGCAACATTTAAATGTGCNGCCAAGTTATTTGGTTTAGAGTTTTCACCATTAGATATACCTCTTTATCATGAAGATTGTCGTGCTTGGACAGTTTCGAGAAAAGGGAAAAGTATAGCCGTCTTTATTGGAGATTATTTCTCTCGCCCATCAAAAAGATCGGGTGCTTGGTGTAGTGCGATGAGGTCACAGGCAAAGTTTCCCAATGAGCAAATCCCAATTGTTATTAATGTCTGTAACTTTTCAAGATTAGACAATGCTATTCTGTCATTTGAGGATGCGCGAACTTTATTTCACGAATTTGGTCATGCGCTTCACCAAATTTTATCCGATGTAACTTATGATATCATTTCTGGTACATCAGTAGCGCGTGACTTTGTTGAATTGCCCAGTCAATTATTTGAACATTGGCTTGAAGTCCCGGAAGTCCTGANAGAATTTGCAAGACATTGTGAAACTGGAGAAACTTTACCGGAAGAAATGCTTTCCTCTATTCTCGAAGCATCTACTTTCGATATGGGATTTCAGACAACAGAGTACCTCGCATCAGCTTTTGTAGATCTATACTTACATCTAGAGGAAACACCGGTCGACATATTGGAACGGCAAGATCAGATTTTGCATCAGCTTAATATTCCCAGTACGATTGGCATGCGACACTCNGTACCACATTTTGCGCATGTTTTTTCAGGCAGCGGCTATGCTAGTGGCTATTACAGTTACATGTGGTCCGAGGNGATGGACGCCGATGCCTTCGCTGCGTTTGAGGAAGCAAAAGACCCTTTTGATCCCGTAGTTGCAAAATCCTTAGAGAAAAATATCCTGGCAGCAGGTGGGTCTGAGGAGCCGGCAATTTTATACAAGAGGTTNAGAGGCCGGTTACCTGATCCATCAGCCATGATTAAGGCTAGAGGTTTAAATTGATCTCTAATTAAGCAATTTTTGCCGGATAAATTATATGCTGGATNGACCAGAGTTTCCGAGTTTATTGGCACTGGTAATTTCTGGCGCAGATTTTTTTGTTGCTTCTCTTGACTCTTACTGCCGGCATACCTATTTGACCNTCGTTANCACTCTTCAATGGTGAGTGCTAAATGCTCTAGTGAGCAGGACCGAAACTTATTAAAGGAGCCTTGAAAATGGCATTAAAACCGCTTCACGATCGCGTCCTAGTGCGTCGCGTGGAAAGTGATGAGAAAACTGCTGGTGGGTTGATCATCCCTGATAGTGCAAAAGAGAAACCCGCTGAAGGCCTTGTTGTCGCTGCTGGCGAAGGCGCCCGCAAAGATAACGGAGAGCTGATTGCNATGGCCGTTAAAGAGGGTGACAAAATACTCTTTGGCAAATGGTCAGGTACAGAAGTTACGATCGATGGCGAAGAGTTGTTGATCATGAAAGAAAGCGATGTTTTGGGCATTTTGTCCTAAGTCGCGTTACTCAGAAATTTTAGATAGACAAGGAAAAGCACTATGGCTGCTAAGGACGTCAAATTTAACACAGATGCTCGCGACCGCATGCTACGCGGCGTGAATATTTTAGCCGATGCTGTGAAAGTTACTCTCGGACCAAAAGGACGGAACGTTGTTTTGGATAAATCATTCGGAGCGCCGAGAATTACAAAAGACGGTGTTTCGGTTGCAAAAGAAATAGAATTAGATGACAAATTTGAGAATATGGGTGCTCAAATGGTCAAAGAAGTTGCTAGCCGAACTAATGACGAAGCTGGTGACGGAACCACAACGGCTACCCTGCTAGCGCAAGCAATTGTAAAAGAGGGTATGAAAGCTGTTGCGGCTGGCATGAACCCCATGGATTTGAAGCGTGGCATTGATATGGCTACGTCAAACGTCGTAGACGCAATCCGCAAAATGGCGCGCGATGTTGCTGACAGCGATGAAGTTGCACAGGTTGGAACGATTTCAGCGAACGGTGAAGCCGAAATCGGCAAACAGATAGCTGATGCGATGCAAAAAGTTGGTAACGAAGGTGTCATAACCGTTGAAGAAAACAAAGGCTTAGAAACAGAGACGGATGTTGTAGAGGGTATGCAATTCGATAGAGGCTATCTATCACCTTATTTCGTAACTAATCCAGATAAAATGACTGCGGAATTAGAAGATTGTATGGTTCTATTGCATGAGAAGAAATTGTCATCTTTGCAGTCTATGGTGCCTTTGTTAGAATCCGTGATTCAGTCTCAAAAACCTCTGTTGATAATTGCAGAAGACGTTGAAGGCGAAGCTTTGGCTACTCTCGTTGTAAATAAACTGCGTGGTGGTCTGAAAATTGCTGCAGTTAAAGCACCTGGTTTTGGTGACCGTCGTAAAGCAATGTTGCAAGACATCGCGATTTTAACTGGTGGTCAGGTGATCAGTGAAGATCTCGGTATGAAGCTAGAAAATGTTACTATGGATATGCTGGGGACCGCCAAGAAAATTCAAATAACAAAAGATGAAACAACAATTGTTGATGGATCAGGTGAAAAGGCTGAGATTGAAGCTCGTGTAGCACAAATCAGAACCCAGATTGAAGAAACTTCTTCAGACTACGATCGTGAAAAGTTGCAGGAGCGTGTGGCTAAACTTGCTGGTGGCGTTGCTGTAATCCGCGTTGGTGGAATGTCTGAAGTGGAAGTAAAAGAGCGTAAAGACAGAGTTGATGACGCTTTAAATGCCACTAGAGCTGCTGTTCAAGAAGGTATTATTGTCGGCGGCGGCGTTGCTCTAATTCAATCTTCAAACGGTTTAGACAAACTTAAAGGTGGTAACGCTGATCAAGANGCAGGAATTGCGATTGTACGAAGAGCTTTGGAAGCTCCACTTCGTCAAATAGCAGAAAATGCCGGTGTTGATGGTGCTGTCGTTGCAGGAAAAATTCGTGAGAGTAAAGACTCAGCCTTTGGCTTTAATGCCCAGACTGAAGAGTACGGCGATATGTTTAAGTTTGGTGTTATTGATCCAGCCAAAGTTGTTCGTACTGCTCTGGAAGATGCGGCGTCAGTTGCTTCTCTTCTCATTACAACAGAAGCAATGGTTGCTGATAAGCCAGAACCAAAAGGCGCAGCCGGTGGCGGCGGTATGCCTGACATGGGCGGCATGGGCGGCATGGGCGGCATGGGCGGCATGATGTAACCCCCAGCTCTTCCAAGCTAAGCTAACATAAAGCTCACGCCCAAGCAGCGTGGGCTTTTTTATTTTTCTTTAACTAAATTAAAATGGCCCATTTTGCGGCCCGGTTTTATGTCATTTTTACCGTATAGGTGGAGGGAAATATTTCCATCCAGTGCTAACGTAGCCGCACGTTTAATTTCATCACCAATAAGGTTCTCCATAACGACGTTAGTGTGCCTTTTGCCATCTCCAAGTGGCCAGCCTGTAATGGCTCTAATATGCTGCTCAAATTGATCAATTGAGCAACCGTTTTGCGTCCAATGACCTGAATTGTGAACTCGAGGTGCAATTTCGTTAACAATTAATCCGGCTTTTGTATGAAATAGTTCTACTCCTAGCACCCCTACGTAATTGAGGCTCTCAAGTATCTTACTGGCTATAAGTACCGCATCAATCGTTTGCTTGCTGTTTAATTGTGAAGGCACAGTTGTCGTATGCAGTATACCATTTACATGTATGTTTTGTCCCGGATCATAACAGGCGACTTGTCCTGACAAATTACGGGCGGCTATAACCGAAACTTCAAACTCAAAATCAACAAAGCCTTCGTACACTAATGAATGATTTTCTAACTTTCTATACTCTTCCTCAAGATTACTATTCTCGGATAGTCTTACCTGTCCTTTTCCATCATAACCAAGCCGAGTGGTCTTAAGTATTGCTGGGAGGCCNATGTTTTTCGATGCTGTCTGTAAAGAACTTAAGTCCTCTACAAGTTGATAAGGAGCTGTTTTCAATCCTAAATCAGATAGGAAATCTTTCTCTATAATTCTGTCTTGAGAAATTCGAAGTGCTTCCCGTCCGGGTCGGATTGGCACAATTTTTTCCAAAATATCAAGTGCGCTTGTAGGAATGTTTTCGAATTCGTAAGTAATAACATCAACGTCTTTAGCAAACTCTATTAAGGCCTTCTCATCCTCATATGAGGCTGTCGATACTTGAAAAGAAACTTGTGAAGCTGGTGAGTTTTTTGCAGGTTCAAATATATGGGATTTAAAACCTAACCTTGTGGCCGCTACGGCTAGCATTCTACCTAACTGACCACCTCCTAAAATCCCAATTTTAGATCCAGGTTCAAGCATTTCGTCAATTCTGTGGTTCATCTGGTATTGAAGAAGATAACTGAGTTCTCCAAATCTCTAAATTTTTTGCTAAGCTCTCATCGTTGAGGGCTAATATTTCTAATGCCATGAGTGCTGCGTTAGATGCCCCAGTTGATCCTATTGCCATTGTTGCCACAGGAAAGCCGCGTGGCATTTGGACAATTGAATATAAGCTGTCTACCCCAGATAAGGCTTGTGTTTGAATCGGAACGCCTATGATTGGGATCCGTGTTTTCGATGCCATCATGCCTGGCAAATGAGCGGCTCCACCAGCTCCAGCAATAATTACTTTTAGGCCACGGTTTACTGCAGATTTACCGTATTCCCATAGTCTATCTGGCGTACGATGAGCGGATACAATTTTTGTTTCATATGTAACATCGAACTCGTCAAGGATATTGGCGGAATATTTTAAAGTTGGCCAATCTGACTGGCTTCCCATAATAATGCCAACAGAAGGTTTAGTCGTCATGATATCGCATCCTCACAATTCTTTGTGACTTATAGAGAATTTAATCATTTAAGCAATGATATCGGGTGTCAGACGGTCTTCGATTACAGCAATTTTATCTTTCAATGCTAGTTTCTTTTTCTTTAGACGTTGAATTGTGAGCTGATCTCTAATGCCTCGTTCCTCAAGAGCCAAAACAGCCTCATCTAAATCTCGATGCTCTTGCTTTAGAACCTCCAATTCAATTTGCAGAACTTCTTCAGTTTTCAGCGATATATCGTTGTAGGCATTCATAATGTTACTTCTAAGGCTTAAAGCAATCATTATACAACTGGTATTGAAATATTCCTAGTCCTTGAATTTTACTAATTAGTACCCATATCAAACTCAAGCATCGCCNTNAGGGATGCCAGTTAAAAGTCGCTTATTTCAGAGGGCTAAAAATGACNAGATTAACTTTATCTACTTACCCTAATATGTTGGGTTTNGAGCAATTAGAGCGGCTTTTGGAAAGAGCTTCAAAAAATGGTAACGAANGTTATCCACCTTTTAACATAGAGCAAACATCTGAAACGTCTTTTCGAATAACTTTGGCTCTGGCAGGCTTTGNCGAAGAAGATTTATCCATAACGGTCGAAGATAAGCAATTAGTCGTTAAAGGGCGGCAAAAAGAAGTCGATGGTCGACGCATCTTCTTGCATCGGGGAATAGCTGCGCGTCAGTTTCAGCGATCGTTTGTTTTAGCTGAGGGTGTCGATGTTGGACAGGCTGTAATGGAAAATGGGCTGCTGCATATTGATCTAACCCAAAGTATTCCAGAAACTGTCGTTCAAAAAATAAAAATAAGGAGAGCATAATTATGACTAAAGATAACCTCAGTTCAAGTGATCTTAAGGATAGAACGGTTTATGTATCCGCAGTCAATGTGGCGGATTTACCGGAGGCAGTGGCTANAGNAATTTCTCAGGGTANGGTATACTCGCTTAATAGCAGTACTGGTGAGAGATTAGCACTTGTTAAGGATAGATCCCTTGCATTTGTACTTGCGAGGCAAAATGAATTTCATCCTGTACCAGTTCACTGAACAACTTAAGACTGTGAGATAATGGTGCAGTCTCACAATCGTGAATTTGATTTTGATTGGGTAGACGCTTTCAGTCAGAAACCATTTTGTGGAAATGGCTGCGCAGTTTTTTACGATGATGGAATTCTGTCGGACCAATCGTGCTTAAATATAGTCAGAGAAACTTCTTTGGTGGAGTGCACTTTTCTGTCTTCTTCAGATATTGCAGATTTTCGAGTTCGATATTTTTTGTCTGATAAAGAAATACCTTTTGCGGGTCACCCTACGATTGCGACAGCAATGTCACTAATTTCTAGGGGAAAACATGATAACAATAATTTGGTTTTTGAAACATTAGCTGGATTGATACATGTTGAAGTTAGTTGGTTAGGTGATCAAATAAAAATATCAATGACACAGCCTGCACCCAGATTTGGTCTTAAAATTGATAATAAAATTCTTTCAACAATTGGAGGAATTCCCGAGGATAGTATCTTATGTGAACCACAAGTGGTATCCACAGGCCTTCCTTTCCCGATAGTNGTAGTTGATTCTTTGGAAACCCTAAAAAAAGTAAAAATTGATTTTCTTGCATTAGATAAATTGCNATCAACAATATCTGAAAATATTTTAATGGAGCCTTTCTGGGTATGTTTGACACCGCCTAGGGAGAATGGATTAACCTTTTCGAGACTATTATTACAATCTTCCGGGCGCAGTGAAGATCCTTTTACTGGCTCCGCAACTGGTGCGATGGCGGCATATCTTTGGGAAAATAAACTAATTCAAACTCCCACTTTCAACGCTCATCAGGGTGACTTTTTAGGACGGCCTGGTGAAGCTGAGGTTGAGGTTTTATCCTCTTCTGGAAATATAACAGGCGTGAAAGTTACTGGTTCTGCATATGTATTAATGACCGGAAAGTTAAAGGTCTAGTGGAATGATTTTACTCTTGTTCAGCTAAAAACTTTTCTGCATCTAAGGCAGCCATACACCCCATACCTGCACTAGTAATTGCCTGACGATAGATATGGTCGGTGAGATCTCCTGCTGCGAAAATTCCATCGATTGAGGTTCTGGTACTACCAGCTTGAACTTTTACATAACCACCATTGTGGGTATCCAGCTGTTCATTAACTAACTCCGATGCTGGAGAGTGACCGATTGCTATAAAAACACCTTTGCAAGGTATCTCTGTTATTTCGCCGGTGTTAACATTTTCTACGCGCACAGCTTCCACGCCTTTTGGGTTATCTGTTCCAATAACTTCTTTTAACTCGTTGAACCACAATGGTTCAATTTTAGGATGATTTAGTAATCGCTCTTGCAGAATTTTTTCAGCTCTAAGCTCATTTCTTCTATGTATTAGGGTAACTTTTGAGGCAAAATTAGTTAAAAATAATGCCTCTTCCACAGCAGTATTTCCACCACCTACAACTACAATTTCCTGCTCACGGTAGAAAAAACCATCACAGGTAGCGCATGCTGAGACACCAAAACCTTTAAAGTATTCCTCTGAGTCTAAACCTAACCATTTTGCACGTGCTCCAGTAGCGAGTATCACAGCATCTGCCTCATAGGAGAGGCCACTGTCACAAGTAGCAATGAAAGGCCTTTTACTTAATTCCAAACTGGTAACCATATCGTGGACAATCTGACAGCCCATGGCTTTGGCGTGTGCCTCCATCCGTAACATTAGTTCTGGCCCTTGAACTTCGGTATCTCCTGGCCAATTTTCAACTTCAGTAGTTGTGGTAAGTTGGCCCCCTGGTTCAATGCCTTGTATTAAAATTGGCTCCAACATTGCCCTACTTGCATAAACACCAGCAGAATATCCAGCTGGGCCGGAACCTATAATCAACACTTTTGTTTTAATAACTTCAGCCATTACAAATCTTTTCCTAAAATCTTATTAGCTTATACTCACCCTTTATTTGGGATTAAAGTGTGTAATTTTAATTTATAATTACTTCGTAGCATAAGATTATTGCTTAACTTTGAAATATTATTGCGCTCTGCCCTCTCTGTGTTATAACACTTCAGTTAAATGAGGTTTTTGATGATGCCCTTAACTAGACTAGATCCTATCGATCGCTTAATTTTATCAGAACTGCAGGCCAATGGCAGAATGACAAATGTTGAATTGGCGAAACGCGTTGGGATATCGGCGCCTCCTTGCTTGCGTCGGGTTAGGGCTTTGGAAGAGCAAGGCTTCATAAATGGATATCACGCTCAAGTAGATGAGAGATCATTAGGTTTTGAAGTTAAAGTTTTTGCAATGGTTGGGAAAGACAATCTTAACTATCTTTGATTGGCATGTCTGTGGTTCGATTAGTGAGAAATATAAGAATAAGCGGTTAGTTGCTATTGTGGCTCCACATATGGTTAGTCAGAAATCAGG
>FUFK010067796.1_pt1 | contig 10727 bp, 23 predicted proteins | sample 1021851 | NCBI WGS metagenome assembly FUFK01 (sample SAMEA51879418, study PRJEB19060) | metagenome
CTCATGGTAGTACAGATTCATTCTTTACATTAAATATTTTTGGAAAACCAACAACTTCAGGAAGACATACTGGTTGGACAGCAGAGGGTTGGGTAAAAGATAGTAGTGGAGATGCATATATATTTTATGATAGTCAAGGTGGTTATCTTAATCAAACTGGTACTGTTGATGGAGTTAGACTATATTCTAATAGTGGTGCACAATTAAATAATTTTCAAGCAACAGTATGGGGGTTAAAGAAATAATGGCAACAAAAATAATACATAATATTAAAACTGGCGAAATCCAAGAAGTTGAATTAACTGCTGAAGAAGAAACTCAAAGACAAGCAGATATAGCAAAAGCTGCTGAAGAACAAACAGCTCATAATCAAGCATTAGAAAATTATGCTAATCTAAAAGCTAGTGCAAAAACAAAACTCATGGCTGGAGAACCTCTTACAGAGGAAGAGGCTGATGTGATGATAGGAGGATAGCTCCTTGACAAAAGCAAGAGATTTAGCAAACTTAATTAGTGGTGGATTTACAGAGGCAGATATACCAAACTTATCTGCATCTAAAATAACATCTGGTACTTTTGCAGATGCAAGAATAAGTAACTCTAGTGTATCTCAATATGCTAGTACCTTTGATGATAATAAAATTGTAAATGATATTTCTACATTAGGATTAAGAGTACACACTCAAGAAAATCTTAATGCGTCTAATACTAACTCTGCATCTTTTGATGTATTTCAAGATAGTTCTGGAGTTACAAATTTAACTAACACAAATAGAAATACACTTGAATATATGTCATCAATAGTTGCATTGGGTGGAACAGTTCACTCTGGATTTAATGGTTCAAGAGGTTATACAAGTGCAGACCACCCTTGTGGTGGTGGTGCTGGTTCAAATGGAAATGCTGTTCAATTAACTGGTAATGATACTACTGAAAGACCAGATGGCGGAGATGGAATGTCAACTGATATTACTGGCTCTACTGTATATTTTGGTGGAGGCGGTGGTGGAGCTATGTATGACGATACCTCAAGAACTGGTGGTAATGGTGGTAAAGGCGGCGGAGGCGGCGGTGCTGGAAGTAACTCTGGAGTTGCGGCTGGTTCTGGCGATACTAATGGATTAAACAATGGTCAAAATGGTTCTACTGGAGGTGATTCTGATGGTGGCGATGGTGGAGCTAATACTGGCGGAGGCGGAGGCGGTGCAGCTCACGATGAAGGAGTTGGCGGTAATGGTGGCTCTGGAATAGTTATTGTTAGATTTTTAACTTCATCACAATCAAGTTATTCAAAATCTGGAGGAACTGCATCAACTATTGGAAGTGATACAATGATACAATGGTTATCTGGCTCTGGAAGTTTTACTCCAAATGCAGATGGACATGGTAGAGTTTTAATTGTAGGTGCTGGTGGTTCTGCTGGAAATGGATTAAGCGGTGCTGGTGGTGGTGGAGAAGTAGTTGAATACACAAATTTTAAATTTACTGCCAATACTCAATATAATATTTCTGTTGCTGGAACTACAAGTCAAGGTTCTGGTAATGAAAGCACACCTGGAAATGATGGTGCAGATAGCTCGTTTGGTTCACAAACTGCAAAAGGTGGCGGAAAAGGATATGCAAGAGATACTGTACAATCTCAATCAAGCAAACCAAATCAAGGTGGTAGTGGTGCATCTAGCAACAATGCAAGTAGTGTTACACATGATGCTAACGATAAATCTTCTTTAGCTTATTCAGATACAGTATCGGCAACTGGCTCATTTGAGGGAGTGGCAATTACAGCTCCATCATCAACTTCTGAATTAGGTACTGTTATTACTTATCAAGACCAACATGGTACTAACACATTAAATACAGATATTGTTTTAAAATTATCAGCAAACAATGGTTCAAATTATACAACTGCAACTCTTACAGCTTTACCAGATTTTGCTACTGGTATTAAAATGGCAAAAGTAAATGACTTATCTGTTACTGCTGGTACGCAGTTAAAATACAAAATAGAATTTGCTAATCAAGCTGCTGGTTCAAAGGAGGCTCGTATTAGAGGGGTTTCCCTTCAATACTAGATTATGCCATGGGGAGAGTTACAAAGAAAGCAACAGTCCAGAGTGTAACTCTAAAACATATCAATGAAAAACTGGACCATATCCACAAAGATATAGATAGAAATACTAAAGATATTGTAGAGCTCAAACAACAAGTAGCCATGGGTAAGGGTGGCATCAAGGTTATATTTTATATTGGTGCAATAGTTTCAATTATTATAGGAGCATTGAAGATTGGCAAAATTTTATGAAATGGATGCTTATTGTTACTATGTGCATGGCCACATACGAAGGCGATAAGCTACAAAAAAGATGCTTTAATTTTATACCAGAGCCAAAATTTGAGACATACGAACAATGTAATTTTTATGCTGAGAGCATAGTGTACGACTTCCAAAAAAGGGGTGGTCCTACTACAATGATTTGTTTACCATATTTTGATTATAAAACTGGAGAGAAAACATGATACAAGGATTAAGTGCGTTACTACCAATACTTAACAAAGCAGTCAGTCTGGTCCCAGACAAGAATAAAATAGCACAACAAAAAGCAGACTTAGAAAAAGAGTTAGTCAAAGCTCTTGTTGATGTAGATAAAGAACAAGCAAAAATAAATAGAGAAGATGCAAAAGCAACTGGCAAGTTATCTTGGATACAAAGATTATGGAGACCAACTCTTGCCTGGATTTGTGTTATGGCTTTTGGTTTTCAATTCTTAGTTATACCTATAACTACCTGGTATGGTGCTATAACAANCAATCCAATAAACTTACCAACACTACCAAGTGATGTATTGATGACTACATTGTTTGCTTTACTTGGATTAACTGGTGCTCGTAGTTTTGAAAAATTAAAAAAGATAGATAAAAAATAATATGAAAGTTAGCGAAACAACTAGCATAGCGATGCCAATTAAAAATCTAATTAGCATCATAGCTGCTGTTGCTATTGGTGTGTGGGCCTACTTTGGAATTACAGAAAAANTAAACTCACACTCAACCCAATTAGAGCTCATGCAAAAAGATTTAGATAAGGCTGTTGAGTTTTCAATCAAATGGCCGAGAGGAGAGATGGGTAGTTTACCAGCCGATGCCGAGCAATTTCTCTTAATAGAGGATGCTTTAAAAGATATAGAGGATATACAAGAAGAATTAAAAGAAAGCAGACATAATGCAACTAACATATCTAGGTTACAAAAAGATGTAGATAGATTGATGGATGAACTAGAAAAACTAAAAGATAAGGTAAGGGCAAATGGAAAAGATTACTGAGGTTGTTATAGGTTTGCTTATGATATTAAATGGTAATATTGTTGAGCACACTTACAAAGAAAAAATGACTGACTGCTTGAAGTCAAAAAGATTAGCAGAGAGAGAAGTAAGACCGGAGAGAGTGCAGTTCTCTTGTAAAAAAATAACTGCTGAAACAGAAATATATATGGGGCAAAAAAAAATATTAAAAATAATAAAGGAGTAATCAATGGCATATAATGGAAAAGGTCGTAACTCAACAAAGTATATAGTAATACATTGTGCAGCAACAAAACCATCAATGGATATTGGAGCAGCAGAAATAAGAAAGTGGCACACAGACCCACCGAGAAATTGGGATGACATCGGATACCACTATGTNATTCGTAGGTCTGGCACTATGGAAAAACCTATGCTTGAGCCTGGAAGATACTTAGAAATACCAGGGGCTCATGTGGCTAATCATAATCACGAAAGTATAGGAATTTGTCTCGTTGGGGGCATGGCAGAGGATGGCAGTCCAGAAAATAATTTTACCAATGACCAGATGATGGTTTTACATGACTTGATAAAAGTCTGTATGATTATGTATCCAGATGCAGAGGTCGTAGGTCATTGTGATTTGGACCCAGAGAACAAAGCTAATTGTCCAGGGTTTGATGTAAGACAATGGTTTATAGAAGAATTTATAGGACCACATGGAGGATGATTTAAAAAGACCAAGGGGTAGGCCACCAGGTAGTAAGAACAAAAGAAAATCTGAGGAGCCAAAAAAAATCCCACCATTTTATATAGCTGAGTTTCCAGCAGAGGAATTATCTGGAGAGCAGCTAGTCCAAAGAGCACTTGAAACTTGGAAAAGAAAAAAAAAATTTCACGATGCAACCAGCACTATACCAGTTCAATGTAAACTAGAAGGAGTTTATGGTATTGCTTTTGTTGGAGACCCACACATAGATGACATGGGCTGCAACTGGGAGGCACTACTAGAGGACCTCAAACATATTAGAGAGGGTAATATGATGGGGATATGCGTAGGAGATATAACAAACAACTGGGTAGGCAGACTTATGAAAAAGTATGCAGACCAAGAGACAACAAGAAAACAAGCAATCAAACTTATTGAGTGGTTCTTCAAAGATTGTGGAGTAAACTGGTTGGCTATCATCGGAGGAAACCATGACATCTGGAATACAGATGGAGGGGACATCAATCAATTTATATTTAGACAAGAGGCTGGTGTTTATAGAAACCATGGTGTGAGATTAAATATACAAATGAAAAATAATATTAATTTTAAAGTAAATTGTAGGCATGATTACTCTGGCCATTCACAATGGAATGAGGCCCATGCCATGAGTAAGGCTGCAAGGTTTGGAGAGGATGATGTTTATGTTGCTGGACACAGACACAACTCTGCATATCAAATGATTAAAAGACCAGAGAGTGGAAGTATAGCTCATGGAGTAAGAGTTTCTGGTTACAAAGAGATAGACGACTTTGCAGAGCAAAAAGGATTTAGAGACCATACTATATTTAGGTCTATGGCATTTATAATTAACCCAGATGAGAAGGACCCAACTAAGTTTTGTAAGCCAGTATTTAATCTTGAGGAGGCTAAAGACGAGATACTATGGAAGAGAAAAAAACATGGCTAGGTCTATTACTATNAATAATAAGAAACACATCTACATCAAAGCTACCTGGTATGACATCGCTGGTTGTTCAACATTAGAAAATGATTTTGATTTTGATAAAATGAAATGTGCCAGAATTGTGTCATGGTGCTTTCTTTATGACATATTTGAAGATGATGGTATTGAGTATGTAAGGACTTTTGCATCATATCAAAACGATGGAGAGATAGGATATGGGGACCGGAATGTTTACCCTCTATCTGTCTTTACAAAATCCTCTCAGAAACGCATCAGAACAGCCTGGAAGGACATGGCTAGGGGTTAGGGTCCAGAAAGCCCTACATCGCAAAATTTAGGGGGTCTATGGCCTTTTAAACACCAATGTTCCACTATTGTTCTATTGTATTTAGNTGTCCAGCACAATGATGACCAAATACTACATATCCATGGTAGAAANANCTATCTAAATTTGCGTTGCCATCCTTGACTATCTTATGTTCTAGTATTGTTTCGTGTGGTTCCTCACAGCTAAGAGCATCATCAACCAAGACTGGGTGCATCATATAACCTGGCTCTTGTGATATGAGTAAATATAAAACTAATACNAAAGATTTAATTTCCAGTTTTGTTTTCTACTGGGTCCTTCAAAAACAAGTGCTCAACTCTATCTTTATTTTTTTTAACCCATAGCTCCTCAAATGGTCTCACTTGAATTGTGGCAGTTTTGTGGAGCACAGCTAAGTCTGGGTCATCTGCTGGGTAAAATTTTTGTACTGGGTCTCCCTTCTCGTTATACTTCTCATCAAAAGTTATAACGATAACATCTCCCTCATCATCTGCCTGGTGGTATGCCTTGATTAACTCTTTAACAAACCACTTTCTAAATCTACTTTTATAAGCAATCGCCATTATTTTAATACCTCTATTCCTCTAGCCATAGCTGTATGCTTTTTTATATAACCTTTTTTATCTAATTCAATAAGTATTCTCCACACAGATGAATGGTGTTTTGTGTTCTTATATGTTGCTTTTGCTATCTCTCGGACAGTCGGTGCAACTCTATTCTTTTTTTTAAAACTCACAATAAAATCAAAGATTTTTAGCTGTTGCTTGGTCAATATCATATCTTACCTTTTACATCTAATTGTTCAAACTTATCCATCAGCATATTGTATTGNCCATGGTCTGCTGTTTTAAGTTTGTCTAGTTTTGNTTTATTACTTTCCATTTGTCTCGTAAGCATATCAGCCTTCTCATCATCAGTCATACTATCATCATTCATAATAGCATCTATGCCCTTTGTCATTGTATTAACAAACTCTGTAATCTTTTTTGTTTTATCGTTATCCTCTTTTTTCTTTGGTGCTACTTTTGGATTGTGTGTATTGCTGTTGCCATCGTCATCCTCGCTTGGTATTCCATAGATAGCCTGGAGAGAATATCTCTTAGCATAAGTTATAGCTGAACCTAAAGCCTGGCTGTCATCATACTTGTTGCCCTTTGGTACAACCGGATACCTGGATGTAATTATAGTATCAGATGCTTTGTGCATTAGATTTGTTTTTACAAACATAGTAATACTTGTTTTACCATCTACNACTTCTTTGTCAAAATCTACGCATTGTGTAAATGCCAGGCCATACTTGGCCCCTTTGTTTGCAGTCTCTATTATATCCTCAAGAGATGCGTAAGTAGATTTAAAGAATGGATTGTTACTAGACTTGGATGCTGAGTTTGCCTCTTCTTGAAACTTACTCAATGCCTCTACTATATTTTTTGTATCACTCACTTGTTCCTCCATATTCTATAACCAGCAAATGGCTGCCCTCGTTTATGTAGCTGCCTCATCGTTGCTGCTCCTTTGCCATATATCCTTCTTATTCTCGCTATCAAACAATTTGCGTCTGCATATACTTTTGATTGTTCTGCTTTTGGGTCCTTATCCATCATCTCTGGTCTGGGTCTTAGAGCTACACTATCTCCAACTGCCATAGCTTTTGCTGTTGTATGATATTCGTCTAGTTTCCAAGAGTGTCTTTCTATTTCTGGTACTGCTATATTTTTTTCTATCTCAAGCATTGTCTCCTCCTTTAATACTAAATCGTCTGTACTCAGTATATTGTTCTGGTATCGGTACTGACTTTGTTTTTTGTTTTTTGATTGTGCTGTGTGAAATAATGAAATCTCTGTAAGATACCTTTTCATTATTTTTTACTATCTGCTTGATTTGTTTTTCAACAACATCAAGAGCAACTTTGTTGTCCTTCTGTATTTCTTTTTGTTTTGTATATCTCTCCAACAATTCTCCAAGCTCATTGTTACCATCCATGTTTACAATATCCTGGGACCCATTACCTTTGTAAAGTTTACTGGCCTCCCTGGATGTATCTGGTGGATAGTAATAATCTTTGTTTTGTAATACTCCATCAAACCTATTCCAGAAATCTGTACCAGCCTCTATAAGTTCTTGTTGCATCTTATGATTTTTTTTTATTACAAAAAATTGTAAGTCCCATCCCATATATAATTGTATTAGGATGGCCCAGTCTGTTCCGGTGCAAAGCATCTCTTGTTGTACTTGGTATTGATAAAACAACCTTGGCATTTTATCGGCTGCTTTGAGGGAAGTATTTTTTATTTGACCAGGCCCAGTATCTTTTAGTTTGTATGTTTTGTTTGAGCTATCAGTCAGTTCAAATTCTCCACCAGTAATCTTTATCATACTATCAACAGAGCAGCCGAGTAATCCATTTTGTAATCTATAAAGTGCAGCATTTTTTGGTACACTAAAAGTCAATCTTACCTTTTGCTCCAAAGCCTTTTCTTTTAGTTTACTCATGGACCATTCCAGGATAGCTGGTTCAAGTTTTATACCAGCCTCCAATTTTGGATTGTGTGCTAAGTCATTTGAAACCTCCAATCCATTGTACTCATTTATTGCATCTNCCAAAACATCGTTNGGTGTTTTGAAACCATCAACACCAGGGACCAATGTTGGTGCAACACTAGCCCCTAGTTCTTTTCTTTTATAAGATGTTTTNCTGCCACTATCTTTTCTCATGTCAAAACCCCTGGGAAATAAAAATAGTAACATCTATCAATCAAAGCACACATCATAATCACAGAGAACAATATAGTCCCCAAGGCCAGAAGAAATACAAGCCCCTCCCCTATAAACTTCAAAGCATTTATGATTGTTTTAACTTTGTTCATCCTATGCCTCCCTTCTTAACACATTTTGTTCGTTTTCTAAAATGTTTTTTATCGTTGTAGGATACCACTTTTTTGCTCTCATCGTTGGGACCTGGTGTTTGTTTAGCAAATCAGCTAGGCCTTTGTACGATGTAACACCGGTGCTCATAAAACCTTTTATCATTTGTAATTTATCTGTTGCAAATTTTGAGCAGTTTTGCTTGTGTGTAATCCGGCCTTTGTCTCTGTGCTTTACAAGATTAATTACATTACCAAGTTTATCTCCATTCTCTTTTTTTCTAGCCAATGCTCTTTTAGTATTAGCTGATACNTGGTCTCTATAATTTTGTGCGATGACTGACATAAAACCAATNGTCATTGTGTTTGCTTGTGGCATATCAATACAAACAAAATCAACCTTGCTGTTTAATAACTTGTATGTAAACTCAACATTCCTGGACAGCCTATCAATCCTGGCAATAACTAATTTACATTTATTAATTTTTGATTGTGATATAGCCTTTGACAACTCCGGTCTNTGCTTATCAGTTTTGTTGCCACTCTCAGTCTCTTTATAAATTTTTATGATTGTGAGATTATTTCTTTTTGCATAATCTTTTATTTGTTTTATCTGGTCCTCCATACCAAGACCATCAAGGCCTTGTTTTTTTGTGCTCACTCTTGCATAACCTATCATAGTGTACTCCCTTTATTTGTAGTTTACAACCAACCCTCCTCCAAGACTGACTGATAACAGACAGCTCTCTGAGGAAGGTTTCTTTTTGTTGTTTTGTTGCGTTAATTAGTTTTAACTTGACTTGCATTTCTTTTTGATAAATCCTTTAAAACTTTTTGTTTAATTATTTGTTTTGCTTTTGCGTTTGCTCTGCCTCTGCCAAAACCTATAACTTCAACATGACTATCAAACCAATCTGGTTTTTTATTTTTAGATTTAGCCATTTTGCACCTCCTTTCTATACCTATTATGATGTTCTTTTTCTGTGATAACTTCATCACTCAAGTAAACTAAACCTGGTCCACGATGATAAATATATTGTGCAAATCTTTTTTTATTTTTTTTTATAATTTGCGTCTCTATCTCGTGGCCATCTTTTTTAAGATTAAAAATTACAGCAGACAATCTAAAACAACCATATTGATTGAGTGCCTCTAATGGTGTGATTGTTTTGTGCTGTACAAGATGAGCCAGGATATTTTTTGCTTGTGATACTGCCATTATGTAACCTCCACAACTTCAAAATCATCCTCATCCCAGTCTGGATAATCTTTTTTTATCTCTCTCAATGCCTCGTTTTTTATCTCTTCAATATCTATGTAAATTTTTTTCTCTTCATAGTCTATTGAATGATATACTGGTACTTTAGCCATGTCTTTCTTCTCCCTCTATTTTATCCAGTACATCCTGGAATGTTAGTTCCGGAGGCTGGTCCCAGTTTACATAGAACCAGCCATCCTCTATTGCTCTCTCAACAACCTGGTCCGATGTATAACCAGTCTTTGATAAATACCGGAATGTGCTTGTGTCTGTTACACAACGCAAATCCGGAACCCATTTGTCTGTTGCTTTGAGTTTGTTTTTTGTGAGCCAAGATAAAAATGGTTTATTCATTATAAAACCTCCTCTGGTGGTACTGCTCCGACATCTTCACTTTTACAATCATCACAAAATGCTTTTGCTTGTATTCCAAGTTCAGTTGGTTGAATAATATTCTGACTTTTACAACTAAAACAGACATCAACATAATCTGATAAATCTGAATAATAAATTTTCTTTTCTTTATCCATCATACCCCCACTCATCATCGTGCACTTTCTCCCAGTTAATTTTGGCCCAGTATTGTTGCTGTGGCCTTCCATAACCATCAACAAATTTAACTGGCCCAAGTTTTTTTGTTTTATCAAAGTCTTGGACCAGATACTCTGCATCTATAAATCCCTGGACCCAACGACCAACATATCCCTCAAGCTGTAACCATTTTCCAGAGTTCAAAAGTTTAAGAGCTTTTTTTGCGTCTGATTGTAAAGACATTTAGCCCTCCCTCTTTTCTAGTGCAACTTTTGTAACATTGTTAAGCCTCTTCTCTTTCTCTTCTGTGCTTAACTGGTCCCAATCATCCGGAAAATGTAAGCCAGGCACTTTCTCGTAAAATCTTTTTTGAAATTTTACTTTTGCCTCCTTGTCATTCTCAGATAATATTCCAAACATAGCTGACGCAAGACCCACCACTTTAAGCTGGTCCGGTGCTTTGTAGTCTGCCGGTCTGCCCTGGACTTTTTTAAGCTCTGCCTCAAATTTATCAGAAGGCAGTCTATACTTTTTGCTGCTTATCCAGTTTAAATGTTTGCCAGTAGTAGGACCCCAGTCATTCTCTCTGGCTGTTATCATGCCATCAACTTCAAAGGCTATAATCGTATTATATGATTTGTAATAATAGATGCCTTTGTCATCCTTCCATTTACTTGCGTGTCTCTTCTTGTAACTCTCTGATGTATTGTGAGAGTATCTTCCATAAGTACCAACATATTCCATATTATCCTCCTTGGTTAAGTTCTTGGACATAAATTGTACATATATAC
>FUFK010062571.1_pt1 | contig 10721 bp, 8 predicted proteins | sample 1021851 | NCBI WGS metagenome assembly FUFK01 (sample SAMEA51879418, study PRJEB19060) | metagenome
ACGACCCTGCTGCTGGAGTGCCTCAGATGCGCTGATTGCGGTCTCCAACATTTTCCCTACAGAAAGAATGCATATATCAGACCCTTCAGAAACCATGCGNGCATTTAATCCGGACCCAACCTCGGTTTCAGGAACCGAAGGGGCAGGCGTTCGCGGGTAGCGGATCGCTATAGGTCCGGAAGTAATCTGTAAAGCGTCAGAAAACATCTGCTGAAGTTCTTGATAAGAAGAAGGAGCGAACATTGTCATTCCAGGCACCTTCGTAAGTAACATCATGTCCAATAAGCCATGATGGGATGCGCCATCTGGCCCAGTGATCCCGGCCCTATCAATGCAGAAGATGACAGGTTGCTCATGCAACGCAACATCAAAACTGACTTGATCAAAGGCCCGATTCAAGAAGGTAGCGTAAACAGCGATTACGGGTCGAAGCCCGCCCATAGCCATTCCAGCAGCAGCCGTAGTAGCATGCTGCTCTGCTATGCCAACATCAAAGAAGCGATCAGGAAAACGTTCCGAGAAGGGAAGCAGACCGGTGCTGTCTGGCATTGCTGCTGTGATTGCAACCAATTCAGGATGGTTTTCAGCCTCTTTGATAAGTATCTCTGTAAAAGCAGCGGTATAGCTCCCAGGTTTGGGAGCGCCGATGTCATGCAGCCTCTTAATCGGATCATTTTCAGCTGGACCATAACCTCTACCTTTTTCAGTAAGGACATGAATAACAGTAGGTCCTTCAAAACCGGAGGCATTACGAAGCGCTTTCTCAAGTCCCTCAATATTATGTCCATCAAAAGGTCCGTTATAGCGAATCCCCAAATCTTCAAAGAAAGATGTTGGATCCCAAATTTCTCTGACAGCAGCCTTTGCTGCATCAATCGCTCGTTCGACAGATAACCCTAAGACTTCCCGAGAAGGCAATAGGCTTTTTACTTTTGATTCAATTTTTTCCTGTTGCTCAAGATATTTCGGGTTATTACGAAGTTTCTTTAGACTATCCGAGAGAAGAGAAACAGTAGGTGCATAGGATCTACCATTGTCATTAAGAATGATGATGGCGTTACTACCAGAATGTCCAAGGTTATTGAGCCCCTCGAATGCCATACCTCCAGTCAACGCACCATCACCGATCACAGCGATAACCCGCCTGCCCTCACCGATGTCACTTTCTTGAGCAGTTGCAAGGCCGAAAGCGTAACTTAACGCCGTAGAAGCATGACTATTTTCAATCCAATCATGATCAGACTCAGATCGGCTTGGATAACCAGAGAGGCCTCCGCCTTTCCGTAGCGTTTTAAAGTCTCCCAATCGCCCAGTAAGCATCTTGTGAACGTAAGCCTGATGTCCGGTGTCCCACAATAGAATGTCACGGGGGGAGTCAAAAACCCGGTGTAACGCAATCGTAAGCTCAACAACACCCAAATTAGACCCCAAATGACCACCATTTTCTTCAACCGTGTCAACAATGAACTGACGGATATCCGAACTGAGAGAATTCAACTGATCGTAGGACAAACGCCGTAAATCAGCAGGACATGTAATCTGTTCAAGCATAATAAAGAAGCCTCATTAATAAGCTAACAACATGATACCTTGAGAACATAGTTGCACGACTATGAAATTCGGCACCTATGTACTCTCAGCAGGAATGCGTGTCCGCAAAGCAACACTATCAAACCAAGAAATTACATGAACTCCAAGGTAGTAGGCGACTCCAAGGACAACGGCCCCTCCAAGGGCATCTATCCAGTAATGATTCGCAGTGACCATAATCGCAAATAATGTTAACGGNGGATAGGANGCTATTGCGAAACGTCCGAATTTGGTAGTTATATGNTTCCGAATCGCAAGCCAACTCCAGAGNGCCCATGCAAAGTGCAGACTTGGCATCGCAGCATACTGGTTTGAGAGACTTTCCATTAATCCTGAATCAAAGCTCCACANACCNCCATATTCTGCCATTGTGTCNANGTANGGGCTATCAATACATGCTCCCACCTCACGGCAATTACCAAGTAACCGTGGAGGCATCAGAGGAAAGAGGGCAAAGCCTATNAANGCTAAACCAGTNGTNAGAAGCCCAATAGTCCGCCATTTTCGNTACTCATNNCTAGCTCGNANAAACAGATAAATCAGNACNCCAAGCGTNACNACAAAATGTAAAGTNCCGTAGAAAATATTCCANAAGCGNAANAACCANACCCAAGTATCGAACCANCTTTGTAGAGTTGGTTCGAAATACAGNCCAAAGAAACGCTCAGTTTCGATCATGTAATCCGCATTACGGTAAGCAGTATCTGAGGTCACTGATGCAGACCCAAACTGATTCCGCACCCATGANTANCATGAATAGCAGATAGCTATGAGAAGTAATTCNCGTACCCATACCCATTTCCTTGATGAGTACCTGGTTTCAACAACGTCACTTCTCATTATGACCTTAAACTATGTTTCGCTCCGAGCGGGATCAGCTCCATTGTTTCCTTTTCGTCCACCAAAAATNAGNAGAGGGAANCCTATTAGACTCCCAAGAAGCGTTAACGCATAGATGGATAGTCCCAGGGCAAGTGCTTGTTCAGAAGGAACATTTATGCCTGAAAGGAAAACAACAAGCGTTCCTTCTCTAACTCCCAANCCCCCTATGCCAAGAGGNANCACNTGNATAATAAGAACAGCCGGAATGAATGCCATAAGTGCTGTTAANCCAACCTGATCAATGCCNAGTGCTTCTACNGCGCAACCAGCAGCTAAAAGAAGCATAAANTGGTAAGCGAATGCAGAGAAGATTACTTCTCTAGCTGCTTTTGGATGTTGCCTCAGGCGGTCAATTCCCAGATGGATGGCATTCGCAAAACGTAAAACCCCTTGCCGGTTACGCAAGCCCTCGCCGATGCGGTCATTGCCTAGCAACAGTAGAACAAGCCCTAAACCTACCAGCGTTATAAAACCTACTACTAACGGAATTCTAGTTGAGTTGCCTAATCCAGTTAAGCCAGGGTTTATAGCGAATCCAATAAACGTTATCACCGGTAAGACCAGCCAACCGCTTAACCGTTCAAAGACGACAGAGGTGAAGCTAATGGGGCCGTCATCCGTATCCTTTGTCAATCGACTCACTCTAACGACATCACCACCAACTGTCGTTGGAAGAAAATTAGAGACGAATTGCCCAGACATNTAATGACTGAATAGTCTCCCAAGTGGTTGGCGAACGCCCAAAGCTATTAAAACCCTTTGCCAGCGAACTGCTCCAAGAATAAAACCAGCCAACGTGAAAACAAAAGCCCCGATGCTCCAAANAGCAGTTTCACTATTCCAATCAGGAAGTTCATCCCAGTCAATATCATCCATTGACACGACAACAACGACTAGCAAGGCAACGCTCAAGCCAATACGAAGTGGTACCGTAACGTACTTGCTCCTCCACCATTGCGACTTCCGATTNGCAACGCTCGCAGTTGTTTCAAAGCTCATCTTAAATTGACCCACTCCACTGGTTAATTCGCTGTACAGTTCGCATCTACGTAACCTAGATAGACTATTGGCACAAAAGCTACTTTTATCGGATGCCTTACGTTAAAACCGGTAAAAAGTAGAAAACCCTTGAATTTAATACGCTTTTAGACCCTCAAGAAACGTCCACTCGCTCCATGAAACGGTTTCTAAACACAATTACGCGTGTGATCTGNCCCATAGCAATCTGTAACGGTTCCGCATCNTCACTTATCTCNAATGCGCTCACTTGAAAAGTGAGNCTTCGNCCATCGACTCTCGTNAANAAGGCACTGACTCGCACCGTTGCNCCAAGCCCTGTCGGATTCACATGGTCAACCCTAACTCGCATGCCGACAGTCGTTTCCTCGTCAGAGATATAGTCAGCGACTGCAGACATTGTTTGTGCCTCACACCATGCGATAACTCTCGGGGTCGCTAAAACATCAACGTCACCAGATGCCAATGAGGTCGCTAAATCATCTTCTTTCACTGTGTAGTCAGCCGCTGCAGGAATAGGTGGTTCCAATGCCATACATGTACCATACGCAAATAGAGCNGTTCATTGTCGGATAGGGGCAATGANTTATGAAACAAGTAATCTATAAGTATGGAAAAAGAGATGATAGACAAAGAATTAATTGAGAACGCAATAGCTGAAGCTTTGAAGACTGGCGGCGATTTCGCTGAAATCTTTGTTGAAGATAAACGTTCTTCGTCGGCATATTTCGATGACGGAAAAGTAGAAGAATTAACATCAGGAAGAGATCGCGGTGCAGGAATACGAGTCGTTGTAGGCGAGACAACAGGTTTTGCCCATACAGCTGATCTAAGTACGCAAGGGCTCTTAGAAGCTGCTAGATCAGCCGCAGCCGCAGCGCGTAGTAACGGAGGCGCCAGTTCGGCTAGCAACTTAACAGCCTCCAGTAACCCATCTCCAAATCCTGTCCTTGTCCTTCCTGAAACAGTCGAAAAGATAAAAAAAGTGGAATTGTTNAAAAGGGCTGACGAAGTAGCTCGCAGCCAAAGCAAATCAATAACTCAAGTATCTGCAAGATATGGAGACTCACGGCGCCGTATTCTCGTGGCGAACAGCGACGGAGTGTACGCCTCAGACGATCANGTCAGGACTCTATTNTCAGTTGCATGTGTCGCTACAGGGGATGCCGGGATGCAGACAGGGAGAGAATCTACAGGGAGACCTATTGGGTTTGAACTATTTGACGAATATGACGTTGAGGAATTAGCAGAAACGGCAGCCCAAAGGGCATTAACCAAATTAAACGCGAGACCCGCACCCAGCGGAGCAATGCCAGTAGTCATCGGCTGTGGCGGCGGAGGAGTCCTGTTTCATGAAGCATGCGGTCACGGATTNGAAGCTGACCTAGTTAAAAAACAGGCATCAGTATTCGCTGAGNGAACCGGTGAACAAGTNGCAAGCGAACTGGTGACACTAATNGACGATGGAACTATGGCTAAAGAATGGGGAGCTTTNGCAATAGANGACGAAGGTCACCCAGCNCAAAAGAACACTTTAATTCAAGACGGAATATTAATGGACTACATGTGGGATGGATTGCGGTCACGATCCCAAGGGCGAAAGAGCAGTGGAAATGGGAGACGGCAAAGTTATATGGTGCTACCGATGGTTCGCATGACTAACACATACATTGCGAANGGAAAGACCGATCCTGCAGACATTATCGCCGACACCAAGCAAGGAGTCTACGTAGCTCACCTTGGAGGGGGACAAGTTAACACAGCGACTGGCGATTTTGTATTTGGAATGACCGAAGCCTACTTAATCGAAGATGGGAAAGTTACTGCACCAATACGCGAAGGAAATTTAATAGGTAACGGACCAGAAGTCCTCAATCAAATAGATGCCCTAGGGAACGATTTCGCGATGGGATCCCCGGGCACTTGTGGCAAAGACGGTCAAGGAGTACCGGTCGGAGATGGGACACCGACCTTGCGAGTCCAAAGTTTGACTGTCGGTGGAACTGCGGCATAGAAAAATGGAAGAAAAGTTACTTGCCATAGCAGATGAGGTTATTGCTCTCAGCGCTTCCAACGAACAAATAGAAGTCATCGCTGTNCACGATCAAGAGACNGACATTAGGGTCTACAAAGGAGAATTAGAGTCATTCACTGCCTCAGAATCCCAAGGAGTCGGTATAAGAGTCGTGCAAGATGGACGTCAGGGAATGGCTTATGCCGGTTCTCTTGATATGGAAATCCTCAAGGAAACCCTTTCTGAAGCAAGAGANAATGCAACATTNGGNACCTTTGATGAGATGCTTCAAATCGCTGAACCAGACAACGTCGAGCCAATTTCACTAGATCTTTACAACCCAGCACTCAAAGAATTTGCGACTGAAGACAAAATCGCCCTCGCTAAGGAATTAGAAGAATACATAATGAAATCGGATGAGCGGATAGTGGGCGTGGAATCATCAGAATATGTCGACTCCATTTCAGCAAGCGCAATAGTCACATCAAGTGGTATCAGGCGATCAAGTTACGATGGCGGATGTTACATTGCCGGCTCATCACTTGCATCTGATGGAAAAGACATGCAGACCGGTTTTGGTTATTCCGTCGGGCGCGATCCCGCGAAACTTGAAATTGAAAANGCTGGGTCACTAGCCTCTGAACGCGCGACCCGTATGCTGGGTGCTCAAAAAGCATCATCAGGTCGCAAAACAGTGGTTCTTGACCCCTATGTAACTGCACAGTTCCTCGGAATAATCGGTTCCACGTTTAGTGGAGAATCCCTTCTAAAAGGGCGCTCACTTTTTGCTGATAGGGAAAATGAAAAGATAGCAGCAGGAATCCTTACTTTAATCGATGACCCAACAGACCCTGACGCATTCACTGCGACGGAAGTTGATGGAGAGGGCCTTGCAAGTAGGCGAAATGTACTTATAGAACAAGGTGTNCTCAACACGTTCNTNCATAANTCNTACACNGCAAGGTCAATGGGTACCCAATCGACTGGATCAGCCGTTCGCAGCTATAACTCATCTCCCGGAGTCGGAGCACGAGCGCTATCTCTTGTCCCTGGAACTAAATCGCAACAAGAGTTAATCGGCGAGATTGACGATGGAATTTTGATACAGGGAGTCTCCGGTCTTCACTCAGGAGTTAATCCAGTTAGCGGAGATTTCTCTGCAGGAGCAGAAGGGCTATTGATCAAAAAAGGGCAACTGTCAGAACCGGTTAGGGAAATCACTATCGCTTCAACACTTCAACGAATGCTTCTAGAAGTACTTGATATAGGTAACGACCTTGAACGCCTACCTATGAGGGCATCTGGAGTTAGCCTTGTGGTATCTGACGTCACAGTTTCTGGTGTCTGATAACACATAACTAACTAACCCATCTAGGATCCTAAGATAAGGAGACTGATGGAGTCGGCACCCTCGAAGCACAAAAGCATTAGAAGAGTAATCACACTAGCGTTCGTAGCTACTGGGTTATCACTCTTGATCGCTGACCCAGCACTAGGGTTGGAAAGAGTATTGCCAGAAGAATCATTATCAATTTGGAAAGCCGCCATTTTCGGAATTGTTGAAGGTCTAACCGAATTTCTGCCGATCAGTTCAACAGGGCACCTACTCGCAACGAAGGAAATCCTAAACGTAGGAGAAACCGAACTTTCCGAAAAAGCCATAGATAGTTACATCATAAGTATTCAAATAGGAGCAATATTTGCCGTGGCAGCTCTTTACCGCCAAAGATTACTTCAAATGCTTCAAGGCCTCTTCGGAAGGAACTATGAGGGCAAAAAGATGGCAGGAAGCCTCACCGCGGCTTTTATCCCAACTGCAGTAATTGGCCTAGCCGCTGCAGATTACGTTAAAGATAATTTATACGGCCTCTGGCCAGTAGCGGCAGCATGGATTGCCGGAGGGATATGTATTCTCATCATTGATCAACAAAATATTTTTAACCGGTCTGGCAAGAGACTCGAAGAGTTGACAGCACAAAGGGCTTTCCTGATCGGACTTGTGCAAGCCCTTGCGTTATGGCCTGGTGTAAGTAGAAGCCTCGTAACTATTGTCGCCGCTGTGTTAGTTGGGTTATCTTTGAAAGCAGCGGTGGAGTTTAGTTTCATTCTCGGCTTCGTAACACTAACCGCAGCAACAGTTTTTGAGCTAGGAACCGACGGTCAGCAAGTTATTGANAGCTTTGGGTATACAACGCCTTTGATAGGTTTATGNGTCGCTTTTGNAGCAGCGGTCATCTCGGTCCGATTTATGGTTGAGTGGCTTGAACAAAGAAGCTTNNCAATATTNGGNTACTACAGATTAATTATNGGNNTCTCAGCCATAATTNTGATTTCCATNGGGTACTTNTAGTCTNCGNTAGAAGAGCCTTTTGNAGNNCTTGAGCTTGANTCTTTAGNTTTNGAGTCTGAANCNGANGANTCAGAACTAGTNGANTTGGNCTNGGACTGATGACGATGATGANGANGATGANNNNGANCGACNATNATTTTTGTAAAACCCAGAGCCCTTGAATGAGATTCCAGGCGCAGAAAATATCTTTTTAACTTCTCCAGCACAATTCCCTTCAGGGCATTTTGAGAGTGGATCCTCCGAGAACGATTGAAAAACTTCAAAAACATTTCCGCATGCATCACATCGGTAGTCGTATGTTGGCATCCTCAATCTCCATCAATATAAGCAAAATTGCAATGGTTTCTCAAAAGGAAACTCTACAGGAAGATTCAACTAATCAATTGCTTGTTCGTCACCACTAATTAATCGTTGAATATTCTTGCTATGTCTTGACAAGACAATTAGAGAGGCTCCTAGCGAAACGAAAAACTCCCTCAAAGATCCAGATGAGCTAATCAAAACTCCAATTGGGAAGATCCCTATTAATACAAGTGATCCTATAGACGCTTTACGAAACAATTTCATAATAGGAAACCAAATCACAACAGCGATCACTGCAACCAGTGGGTATAAAGCGATCCCCACTCCACCAATCGTCGCTACACCCTTGCCACCAGAAAACCTTCTGGTTGCTGGGAATATATGGCCGAGCATGGCAGCAACACCNGNNAGTCNNNCCNCAATAAATCTTCCATCAATNAAATAGCACACCAACGCTGGGNTAAAGCCTTTCANCAAATCTCCCGCTAAGACGAGAATTCCTGCTTTCGCTCCAGCAACTCTGTACACGTTTGAAGCCCCAGGATTGCCAGACCCCTCCTCAGTGGGATCATGCCCTAACAAACCTGCAACTAATTGCGCAGTAGGAAAGATCCCAAAGGCATAGCTCACAGGAATTAAGAAATACCACCAAGTCACTTCATCATGATAGTCCCTCGTTGAGTAAAGCAAGTGTCTGCCAAGTCCCAACATTTGTTAGCATGAACACATGATTCCGTTAGAAGACGCCCAAAGCCATGTTATGGATAGCATAAAAACTCTCGAAAGCGAGAACGTGCATCTTTTACAAGGAAGAAACAGAGTCATAACTGAACCCATAATGTCCAATGAAAGTATTCCTCCCTTTGATAATACTGCTGTAGACGGTTACGCAGTAAAAGCCATAGACACCAAAGGGGCCACTCAAGAAACACCAACCTCTCTCACAGTGCTTGAGACGATAGCTGCAGGGAAACCACCCACCTGCACTATTCAGACAGGAGAGTGCTCAAAGATAATGACAGGCGCACCCATCCCTGATGGTGCTGACGCAGTAGTCATGGTTGAACGGACCGAACAACAGGAAAATGAATCGGTCGTGACAATAAAAGAAGAAGTTTCCGAAGGGCAACATATAAGACGAAGTGGCGAAGATCTGGAGCCCGGGGATTTAGTGATACCCAAAGGCACCTTACTCAACGCAGGTCATCTTGGCCTTCTTGCGAGTTTGGGAATCTATGAAATTGAAACTGTAAGAACCCCAACAGTGGGAGTCTTCTCAACTGGTGATGAACTCATTGAGGGCTCCCAAGAACTAAAGCCAGGGCAAATAAGGGACTCAAACAGATTTTCGCTATTAGCACTTCTTGAAAGAGATGGATTTCAAACAATTGATTTTGGTTTGGTACCAGATAATGAAGAGGCAATCGAAGAAACGATAAAGAAGGCAGAGGATACGTGCGATGCTCTGGTCACAACCGGTGGTGTCAGCATGGGAGACTTTGACTACGTAAAGATTGTATTGAACAGACTTGGCGAAATGAGATGGATGCAAGTCGCAATCAAGCCCGCAAAACCTTTAGCTTTTGGCACAGTAAATGAACTTCCGGTTTTCGGTTTGCCAGGTAACCCAGTCTCTTCAATGGTCTCGTATGAGCTGTTTGCTAGACCAGCCTTAAGAAAGATGTCAGGAAACAGAAACCCGTACCGGAATATCTTTGAAGGAAAAGCTACTCAGGATTTCTTACGAAAACCAGATGGAAAGACACATTTCTTCAGAGTGTCAGCAGATGTAGGGGAAGGGATGCCCAAGATCCAATCCGCAGGACATCAGGGCTCACACCAGTTAACAGGGATGGCTGGGGCGAATGCCCTAGCAATACTGCCAGATGGAAATGGGGTCACTCAAGACGCAACACTGGAATTTCTTTTCCTAGATTGATCTCTCCCGCTAACATAGCAATATATGACTTCAAAGCTCATTGATACCCATAACAGGATTCATAAGGACCTGAGAATCTCAATAACCGATAGATGCAATTTCCGTTGCACTTATTGCATGCCCGAAGAAGGCCTAGAATGGACTCCCAGAGAAGACCTTCTGACCTTTGAAGAAATTGAACGGCTCGCTTCACTTCTCGTGACGCGCTTTGGGGTAGAGAGTATCCGTCTAACCGGAGGGGAGCCAACAGTTCGGGCAAACCTTGCTGACCTTATTAACCGATTAAGCCAATTGCCTGTTGACTTGTCAATGACCACAAACGGGGTAACTCTTCCGCTGATGGCTGAGAAGCTAAGAGCTGCAGGGTTGAACAGAATCAATATCTCCTTGGACTCTCTCAATCGTGACCGATTCAAGGACCTCACAAGGCGTGACAACCTTGAACAAGTCCTTGAAGGAATAGACGCCGCTAGAGTTGCTGGCTTTGATCCTGTAAAGATCAACATGGTTGTGATGAAAGGGATCAATGATGACGAGATACTTGACTTTGTCGAGTTTGGAAGAGAGAAAAGAGTCACGGTTCGTTTCATTGAGTTCATGCCCTTAGACGCTGATGAGGAATGGAG
>FUFK010073554.1_pt1 | contig 10721 bp, 15 predicted proteins | sample 1021851 | NCBI WGS metagenome assembly FUFK01 (sample SAMEA51879418, study PRJEB19060) | metagenome
TCTGTACCTAATATTAAAGCCCCTTCATATAAAACCTCTACTGATCTTAATAATTTTGAATAACCACCTTCTTTATTTTCAGGTGGATTAAAGCTATCATCTTTAGGTATTATTTTATCTGCACCAGTACCTGTTTCTTTTATTTTATAAACTTCGTTCATGTAAGTTTTATAATTAAAATATAAAACTTGAACAGTATTAGTGTCTTCTTTATCTGATGTATATCTAGTATTATAATTATTTCTATTATAATTTTTATTTTTCATTATATCTTCAAGATCACTTTCTGATAAATGTGGAAATTGTTTTGCTAGTTCGTTAACAGGTATTGACTTAACTTCGCCAGCATAATATATATCATCAAAATAAGGGGAATCAGTGTAAGAATAAACTAAATTAGCTGGATCTACGTAATCTATAACTACACCTTCAGATGTATTAAAAGATGTTTTAACTGCTCCTATACCAAGTACAGTTAAATCGTAATAAACTCTTTTCTTTGTTAGTTCGTAATTATTACCTTCGAATAAAACATTTAAAGCTTGTTCTTCTGCCATTTCAACAGCTTGTTTATAATTAAGCTGCATATGAAGCTGTAACTCTTCTTCTGAATCAGGTAATATAGATGGGTCATTTTCAGCTAATGATATTCCAAAAGCTTGTTGAGAAAAAGCGTCTAGCTCTCTAGTTCTCATGTCTTTCAATATAGACTCCATGTATTCTGTTCTTTTGCTAACGCCATAAGCATCTTGAGAAAAAGCTTTTATATCATATGTTCTCTGTGCCATGCCATTAACAACTATATCAACAAACTTTGAAACAATTGGTACTGGAGTCCAGTCTAAATTTAAATAAGATAAATCACCGTTTATAGATAATTCATCTTTGTATTTTTGTATAGATTGTTCGCCTCTAGCGTATAGTCTTAATTTATGAAAATCATTATAATTAGTTCTATATTTATTGTTACTTCTATCTTCGTTAAACCACTCTGTTTCTATAGCCTTAGCTACTTTCATACCATAATCATAGCTAAGCTTTTCAGCGTCGCTTACTGTTTGGCTTGGAAAATAACGTTTACTAGAATATGCCATATTTATTTTATTATTTGTGAATTATTTCCAGCGTTATTATATCTAGAAATATTTATGTTTAATTTTGGTTTTTCAACCTTAGCATTTGGTGCGTATAGATGCCTGTTGTTAGCCATTATAGCTAAACCAGAACTTATAGATGCATCAAACTTTGTTCTTTTGTTTATATCAAACTTACTCCAATCGTTTAATAGTTCATTAAAATATAAACTACCAAAGCNACCATCTTGTTTCATACCCACATGATCTTGTATATACATTTCAATAGCAGCAGCGTGGGCTTGTTTTATATCTTCGCTTGAGTTTGGTATACCACCTATTTCTTTTTCTGCTACAGATAATTTATTCCAAACTTTATCAGGCCTGTTCATGCTAAAACCTCTGTAACCTCTACGTCTTAAATAATATAATAACCGAGGTTTATTGTTTTCTGCAAGTATTGGCATACCATAAAATACTAACGCCATTAAAACATCTTCAAAGAATATTTCAGCTGTAGGTGGTCTTGATAAGTATTCTAAAAAAAAGCTGTTCGCAGGAGCGTCCTCCATACTAAACCTGGTTAAGCCGTGTAATGCTCCTTTAGAACCTTCTCCATCTACAGTTCCCGATATATCATAAGAGTCACAACCAAATGCTCCCATGTGTTCATTACCAGGATATTTTATACCGTTTTTAATTACCACTCTATTTTGTAACTGTTGAGGNGGAACCCAACTAACTTTAAATCTACCNTTTGGATCAGGATAGAATATTACTTGTGAATCTTTAATACCATTAACCCATTGAAAATTACCAGTTGTAATACCTAAAGATCTAGNCATTTCTTCGTTATAATCTATTTGCTCGTATATTTTNACNANATTAAANATNNNATTTTTNGTTTCATCTCTAAACGCNTGTTCTTCAGTTCTAGGNAACTGNCGNTAAAATTCATTTAAAGCGTCTTGATCATTTTTTAAACCTTCAGCTTCATTTTGCCAATGGTCTATTACGCCTATATCTATTAGTTCACCGTCTGGGGCAAACACATCGCTGTCAGGAGTAGTGAATACTGGAACTCCGTACTCATTAATAAATCCTTCGTAGTTCCACTCCATTGGGATAAACAAAGAGTATAAACCAGATTTTGTCTGGCCATTTCTATTTCGCTTAGTGACATCTGATGCATCATATAGTTTTTTAAAATTACCACCACCTTTATCTAATGAGTTACTCGTTGAACCCATCATACACTTACCTATAATTCTACTACCTAATCTAAGACATGTTTTTGTAACACGCCAGTTNTTTAATATATTATCAGGTCTTTCCCATTTACCACTTTCATCATGTACAAGTAAAGCTAGTTTTTCACCGTCATAACTATTATCACCTGTATTTTTCCAGTCTATAGTAGTATCTAAACCTTGTATGTCTTCAAGCTGTTCGTTTGCTGTAATTTTTTTTCTTGTAAACTTACTAGCTGGNACNCTATATGCTAATTCTGTTTTAGGACGATCCATACCGTCCTGTATTGGTTTAAAGAAAAATGGATAATTAATACTAATAGGTACTACTTTATCTGTAAACATTTTTTTAGCATCAGCACCTGTTTTAGATAGTATCCCATATCTACTATCACTTGAAATTGTAGCTAAATTAACTATTTCGGCAGAACTCATGAAAGAAAATCCAGAACGTCTGTTCTTTAAATAACACATTCCATAACACCGCTTGTCTGCCTTGCAGGCTTCCCAAAATATAAAGAATAATCTATTTGCTTCTCTAAAATCAGGTGCACCTACATCTATTTTACTCCATTGTAAATACATGTAGTGTGCGCCCACTATGTAAGTTGGTTTACCATTATTCATAAACCAAAAACCTTCTTCTCTTCTTTTAAACTCTTCGTCTATATAATCGTACCATTGTTCTTTTTGCTCTTCAGGATACGATCTCCAGTCAAATATATTTTTTAATCTACTTAATTCTTTTGGATATTCTAGTTTTTGCCACTTGTTTTTGGGGTGCATGTACACTGATTTCGGTTCAGCCGGCAACCCAATTCGCAAATTTTGTATCTCCACCACTTGTCCAATGCGTCCAGTTTTAGAGATAACCACGATGTCATGTTCTTTATTATACCCATATTTCCATTTTTTAGATTTGTTAAGACGACTTATAGTCGTACGTTTAATAGGTTCTATTATTTTAACTAAACTTTGCTCGTACATTACTTAGATCTACCTTCTGCGAATCCTTTAAAAGTTTTTTTCTTTGTCTCTTCAGGTGTTTTTCCTTCAAGCAAGTTTTCTTCTTCTTGTATTCTGTTAAGTATTTCAAATGCGTCAAATATAGCTAGTTTTTTAGTGGCTGCGGCGTTTTTTAATCTGTCAGCTGACACATCATCCTCTGTGTTTGTAATAATTTTTTCTTCTGCTACTTTGATTAATTCATCAACTGCTTTTCGCCCAGCTTGGATTATACTCTTCTTCGTCTCCTTGATATTCATATTTAATTGTAATAAATTTAGATAAAACTCTATATAGTCTTTCACCGTCAACGACAAACTCGTATTCACTGTTCGGTGTAAAACCAACTAGCTCATTAACCTTTACAGTACCGTCTGAATACTTAACAATACCTTGCAATGGTTTTTCAGATTCAATATTAAATTGATCTACTGCTTTTAAAGGTTTGACAAAACAATAACCTTTTGGAGCTATCCACTTGTCATTTCTTTTATATAAAAAGATTTGATCGTGATTTATAAAATAAGTAGATTCATTAAAATAAGATCTACTATTTTTTTCAATACCTTTTACATTGTGCCATCTACGAAACACGTTGTGGTGCACGATAACTGTATCACCAGATTTTATATCTGTACTACCAATTATAGGTGTTGATATAACTTTAGCTTCTCTATTTACGTATTGATGATTAAATATTTCAGTATTAAGTATTAATTCTNAATCANCAATTTTTTTAGTATTGTTATATCTATTTCCTTTTGGTGTTACAACAAAGTTGTAAACACTTTTCATTAGTATTCTAAATTATACTCTACAGACACGGCCATATTTTTATTAAAGTCTTTCCACGGTAATACATCTTTATTTTTTTTAATATATATAGAATATTTTTCATCTTCTTCTATAATATCACAAATAGTATGTCCACCGTATACTTCTTGACCTACAGCATAATGCATCGCATCGTTTTTATAATCTTTACCTACAGAGATTTTACGAATTAGTTTTGCCATCTTCTTTGTAGTTTATTTTTCCTGTTACAATATCTATATCATAAGTGCCGTAATCTTTTTCAAATTCACTTTGCAATATTGTAAGCTCATCTTTTAATCCAGCAACATTATGCATCATTTCATGCTTTTTTAATTCTACAGAGCCTATTTCTAACTTTATTCTATTTATACTGTTTACTACTTGTTGAACCTTTTTTAATTGTTCATCAGTAATTTTATCAGGCTTAGCCTTCAAGTCTACTATTTTTTCTTTTGTTTTTGCCATTTTATTTAATTTAAGTTAATTATTATTTTAAAGCGCTACAAACGCTTGGTTTCCATTCATATCACCACCAACTCTCATATAATCCGCGTAATTATGGTTAAAAGGATAATATACGCCTGGTGATGCTACAGCGGCTGTAGAGCTAGTTCTCACATCGTAAAAATCTCCAGAGTTATATAGCTCTGCTATGTTTGATGCTGATAAAGCAGAGTTATATATTACTAAATCTCTAAACTTCATAGGTGTTAACAAATCTGTTCCGCTATCTATAGCGTCCGTGTGTTCTCCTAATATCATACCGTCTACTTCGGCTTCTTGAATATCTGGATCGTTACTAGAAATATCTATGTTAGCGTTTATATCTTGGCCATTCCAATATATATCTGGATCAGCAGTTCCAGAACCCCTAGTAATAGCTATATGACAAAAGCCTTCGCTATTAACATTACCTTTATTATCTTTATCCCAAAGACTAGCAGCGCCACTAGTGCCAAGACCACATATAGAATTAACATCAGTTAATGCTCTTTCATTTATATTATGACCACCATCACCTTGCACTCTAGCTCTAAGTCTACCTCTTAAACTACTACCTGATCTAACTAGATAAACAACTTGAACAAATTGATTAAACTCTGTTGTTTTACCTAAAGAAAACAAAACTACATCTTGAGTTCTAGTACCTGTTAACACGCTGTTAGCTGTTCCGTCTCTAGTACCTATTTCCCAAAGCGGTGAAACCCAAAAAGCAACAGTAATGTTTTCTCCAAGATCATCAGTCGCGCCAGCAGAAGCAGCTGCAACTACTTTTGAAACGTCAGTTGCCGTTACATAATTATTAGTAGCCGTAGTAGAATTATCTAATTGCAAACAATGAGTTGCCGCCCATTTATAGCGATTAGCATCAGGTTTTTGACTTAGTAAAGATGTACTTAATCCTATATTCATTATTTACCGAAATAACAGATTATACCACCATCAGCGTCAGCTTCTGGAGTTACCATAGCCCATCTACCAAATATAGTCATACCGCCTGGGTATTTAACACCTTCTGCTGTAGTACCACCAGCGCCATGATATTCGTCTAAAAATACTAATGTTTGAGATGTTGTTGGAGATATTTCCGTATCTAAAACTAAATCAGTTGTTCCACCACCGTAAGAAACAACTTTAACACCAGCTTTGTTTGGACCGTTGTATACAGGTGTAGCTGTTTCACTATCTACTGTTAAACCAGCATCTACAGTATCACCATCATTAACTAATAATACGTACTGCCCAGCTTTTATTTTAGAATTTGCAGATGATAATTCTGGAGTAGTAGTAGTTGCGGCTGTGGCTACAGCGGCTTCAGTTACACCTAAATAATTAGCAGCCGTAGCTTCTGTATCATTTGTACCAAAATATTGAGGTCCATGACTATCTAATATTTCTGTTATAAGAGCAGTTGGCGTGTTATCTGCTAAAAATTGTATAGCCACTATAACATGATCTTTAGGTGGATATACTGGTTTGGCTAAGTTTTGAAAAGCACTACCTAATTGTCCAAATTGATAAGCAACTTCTGTTGAATTTTGTCCCATAATTTTATTTTTTTACTTTTTCTATTGATCGACCACCAAAGTAAGCACCGATCACTGTTATTAATACTAATTGAAGTAAATCAACCCATGATGATTTAACTTCGAAATTTAATGCACCTGCGTCTATAAATATTAATAGCATGGTGCATACTATTAAAAATATTAATACTAATGGTCTAACATTTTTACTTAACCACGAGTCTGATTTTAAATCTGCTTCCCATCTTCTAGTGATGTTTTTTTCCATTTCTACTTGATACGTAGCAATTAATTCTTTTATTTTTCTTTCTGCTTCTAGTTTTTCTTCAGCTGATGTATGTAAGTTATCTATAACACCACCCACACCTTTAACTAATTCTGCAGCTCCACCTGATAATAATTTACTCAACATCTTGTTCTTTGTTTTTTACTTTTTCAAATGCACTTATACCAAAGCAACCTAGTGTTACCATTACAAATGAATTATATATTGTATCATTAATTTCTAGTTCTCCACCACCTACATATCCCATGTATATAACAGCGGTACCTAAATCTATAATAGCAAACAATACCATTACAGCAAATGATATAAAACCAACTACGTTTTTTTCGTTTATATCGTTTTTATCTTTAAATAATTTCCACATTATACAGTACCGTTATCATTTCCATTATTAGCATCATCTTCCCATGGAAAACTAGTATCACCAGCTTCTTTTGCAACACCATCTACTATTATCATATCTTTTCCATTAATAGTTTTTCTTTGATATACTTCACCATTATAAGTTACACTATCATCTGTATAAGCAAGTTTACCTAGCTTCATATCTGTAGCGTGACGCATTTCATGATTTATCACTTGTCTTTCTTCTTCGCTACCTGGTATTATTTTATCGCTAATATATATACTACCATCCATATTAGCTTCACCAAGTATTCCTTCTGCTAATGGTTTTCTTATAACAGGCGTACCAGGTACAGAAGCTTCGCTTCTTGCTTCTTTATTAAAGCTAAGCTTAGACGTTATTTCGCCTTTACTCATATATGGTTGTCTTGCTTTACCTAGTTTAAATCCCATTATCTATCTTTATCTTTTATCATATCATCAATAGCTTTGTTGTAAACTTTATCTGTATATGATTTATTCTTATAAAATACACTTCGTTCTGAAGTGGGTAAGTCTTCCTCACCTAATAGTATTCTATATATCCTACTAATCATTTGAGAGCATTTCCACGATGTTTTAAATACAGAGTACATTATAGTAGTTCTGTTTCTATGTCTCCATACATCGATCCAACCTTCGTTTCTTAATCTGTCCCATCTTGCTTTATCCCACGAATATGTATAAACCCCGTTGATAAAATCGTTTCGTGTAAATCTTCCTTTACAATCTAAATAAATTAATAATTCTAAATCTGCATCTTTTAATCCGTAAGTTTTACAGACCCACTTTCTAGTGAGCCTGTAATACTTAAGGATATTCATTTCACGCAGATCCTGCGCGGTTAATCGCATTTATTACGACGCGTCAACTACTGCAATTGAAGCACAAGCTGTAATACCAGAGTGTAAAAACGTAGAATTTACACTATCAGCTACAGTAATCATAGGTACATTAATAGCACTAGCGCTAGCAATAGCTCCAGTTATAGCCTCTATAACTTCTTTGTGCTGACCAACAGTAATATCAAGAGCAACAACCGCTTGATCAATATCTTTAGTTAGCTCTTGGCTTGATTCAAAGAAAATTCTAAGATCACCAGTGTTACTCATCTCAAAGTGAGACAATTTATCAGCTGGAAAGCAAGCTACTTCCTCAGTACTAGTTGTACCATCTATAGCTCCACTTGCAAAATACAAAAATTTTTTCATTGTTTTTTTGTTTTTTAGTTAATAATTTGTTTTATGTTTTGAGTTTTGGGTTTAAAGTTTATGGTTTAGGTTTAATATTATCTAATATTGATTAGATTAATATTTTTTAACCTGCATCAGGTAATAAACCACTATTAGTGATTGTTCCAACTCCTGTAATATTTGGATTTAAATAAGTTGAAGTTAAATCGTCAGCTATAGTAGTAATCCCATCTTCATGTGGCCCATTGTTTGTAGCCTCACAAAGAGCCCGTATAATTTCGTTATGTTTACTTGATGCAACAGTTAGTTGCACAGAGTCATTGGCTACTGTTGATCCTTCAGCACTTGTAAGTGTTACAGGCGAGAAAAATACATCAATTCGAGTGTCATTTTGAGCACGAAAACCAGTAAGGTTTTCTACCGGTACTAATATTGAATCATCAATATTATCATCATCTGCTGCTACAGCTTGAGTTCTAAAATAAAAATATCTTTTCATAATTTTTTGTTTTAAATTTTTATACTTTATTAAGCAGCGGCTTCTGCTGCAGCTTCAGTTCCATCAGCAGCGAATGTACTAACTATCCAACCTGCGATAGTTCTTACGCACTTTACTAAAACTTTTGCTTTATCAATTTGTGATTCTGCGTTAGCGCCTGATCCTCCGTTAATTTTTACACTAGCTGGAGTATCAGATCTAAGCTCAAAATNGTGAGTAGTATCAGAAAAGTCAAGCCATATTNCTGTACCAGNACCTACANCNGGTAAANTAACNANTTTGTCATCACCATCTGAAGTTACNTNATACCAACCACCAANAGCTGGAATNNNACCNGTANNAGNACCGNCACCNTCTNNAGCTACTATAGTTTTAAGAAACGCAGAAGNAGCNTAACTTTGNTGTTGAACCATTGCTCCNCATGAAGNAATTCCGCTNGTAANATATTCTGTNTTTTTAGTTGAATTATCTACAGGTGTAGTCATNTCATCAGCCACAACAATAAAANNNCCTNNAGTNNGACGAGTTCCATTAATAGNTTGTATAATAGAAGTCATAACNTCTAAATGAGTGTTAGCTGTAGNTAAGTTTAAATCAACAGTGTCGCAAACAGCAGTTCCACTATTACCAAAAGGAAGCATAGGATCAAACGTAAGAGTTAATATTGAATCTCCTGATGTTTGAGCTGGAGACATACCTTTTAAGGATTTAGCAGGGTATGCTGCAATATGGCCAGTAGCAAGAGAGTCACCGTCTGCATCAGTGCTAAAAAACAACCATTTGTTTTCTGCAATCATAATTTTTCTTTTTTTAATTAATAATTTGTTTTTATTTTTTTAGTTTTAAGTTTATGGATTGTGGTTTAGGCTTAATCTACTAGAACAACATCTCTATCTTGAATAACTCTATAAAGAATATCTTGCCATGATATGTCGTGTCCAGCATGTTTATCGTAATATATCGTGTCTCCATCTTTTAATCCTTCTACAAGATTTCCACACGATATTATCTTTGCTTTTAAATACCTATTGTCAACATCAGTATCATCTGTCATTATAAGACCAGCAACCTTTTTAGGTTCTGTCTTTATCTTGTCTACTATTATATATCTATTTATCGCTTTCATTCATTCTCATGTTTGAAATTACACAATCAGCGGATATTATAGTAGTCACAACAGAAACAGCATTTTTAAGTGCGGACTTAGTAACAAGTACTGGGTCTATGATACCAGACTTAATCATATTAACGCTTTCACCTGTTACAACGTCTACACCTAGACCTTTAGTAGGTCGTTGTTCTGTTTGTTCTAAACCAGCATTTGCTAGTATAGTATGAAAAGGAGCTTGAATAGCTTTAAGTAGTATCGCTTCACCGACGGAGTCGGTTGAAATTTTTTGAGATGCGTTTAATAGTGCTACACCACCACCAGATACAATACCTTCTTTCAAAGCTGCTTTAGTAGCATAAATAGCATCTTCAACTCTATCTTTCTTTTCTTTCATTTCAACTTTAGAGTTAGCACCTACTTTTACCATACCTACGCTACCTGATAACATAGCTAATCTTTGTTGGTGTTTTTTCTTTAAAAAAGGATTTTTATCTTCTTTATCTATAATCTTTTGTATACTCTTAATCCTTTCGTCTAATTGTTTATCTTCTAAGTCTACAGTTAAAACAGTATTTTTATCATCAGTTATAGCTGAGTAAACTTCACCTAAACAATTGATGTCTATTAAATCTAAATCATCACCAAGTTCTTCGTTTATTAATTTAGCACCTACAAGAAAAGCAAGATCTTCACATGTATCTTGTTTAGTAGGACCAAAGCCTGGTAAATCAATTATATTAACTTTAATATTACCTTTTACCTTGTTCATACATAATGCAGCTTTTACTTGTTGATCTACTGGTGCAACTATTAAAAGAGATCTTTTTGTTTTTATAACATGCTCAAGTACTGTTTGTATTTTACGTATGTTAGGTATTTCTGAAGATACTATTAATACTAACGGATTATCAAGTTCACATATTTGCTTGTCCTTGTCAGTAACGAAATGTGGTGATGTGAGTCCTGAGTCTATTTGTACACCATCTACGACTTCAACATATGTCTCTTCAGTTGGAGACTCTTCCATTAACACCACACCATCTTTACCTACTTTAGTATAAGCTTCTGCTATAATCT
>FUFK010717685.1_pt1 | contig 10721 bp, 9 predicted proteins | sample 1021851 | NCBI WGS metagenome assembly FUFK01 (sample SAMEA51879418, study PRJEB19060) | metagenome
GGTTTCCAGGTGCATGACTTTGTGTTTGTAGCACAGGAAAAGAAAACACCTTATGCCAGTAAAGTATTTAAGATGAACCATACTGATATGGAGATAGGCTGGAACTTTTTAAGCGACTACCTAGAGTCATATAACAAAGTCTTAGCTGGTCAAACACCAACGATATATAACAGTCCTAACGTTGTTGAGTTAGATACTGGTAATTTTTATAGAGAGGAACAGAATGAAACTTAAATTTGATAGCGGTAAGAACACCCAATTAGTAACTTTTAAGGTTGATCCAACAACAAATATCAACCTAACTGCACTAAGAAACATGTATTCTAAAGAAGCTAGGCGTAGAGTGACTACTGGTGAAATTGTAAAAAAACTTATTAACTTACATTACGAAGAAGTATTGGGAGAAACAAAATGACAGATAACGTAAACCACCCCCCACACTATAAGAAAGGCTCTATTGAGTGTATAGACGCAATAGAATCAGCTTTAAGCTTTGAAGAGTTTAAAGGGTATTGTAAAGCTGCAGCAATTAAATATGTATGGCGTGAAGACCATAAAGAATCTAACGTACAAGACCTAGATAAAGCAATATGGTATTTAACTAGGTTAAGAAACAAAATGGTGGACAGATGATGGATATGAGTTTTTACGCTGTTATAGGCATGTTATTACTTATAGCTTATGCATTTATGGAGAACAGATGAATAGAAAAGATAGAATAGAAGAGCTTGAAAAAAAAATTATTTACATAAAATCTGTATTAAAACAAACACAAGACGAACTTTTTTTATTAAAAGTTGAAGAAAATCAAGCAAAAGAAAAGGGGCATAAAGCCCCTATCTACGAGAAGACTATCTCTTAAAAAGGTGGCACTGCTTCTGGTGGTGGGCTCATATCTGAATCCACAGCTAAAAGATAGTTCTTTATCTTTGTCTTCATCATTTTAACTTCACCGTTATCACCTTGAAATGTATCTTCTTTTTGATACATATCTAGTGTAAGGTTCTTACCAACAAAATCACTGTGATTCTCTGGATACTTTTTCAAACCACAAGCTTTTGTCAGTCTTGTAAACAATTCTGTGCTAATACGTTTGTTATCCTCATTCGTAGCCCATAAATTATACCATTCGTTGTGATCTTTATATTTACCACCGTCTATTTGAAATGTTACTTTCAAAGTCCAGTTGCCAGCTTGTGACTTATATTTGTCAGTCGCTATAATTTTGGCGTTGTGTTCGCCATCTGGTGCAAGTGGGACGCCCGTAGGCATCTCACTTAAGTTATCAAAAAATTCTACATCACCGAAATCAGACATTAGTTTCTCCCATATCGTTAGTTAATGAAAACCCTAACTTTTCAATTAGGGCTGTTATGTCAGGCTTTTCAAAGTTTTCTAGTTTACCACTTCTATCTTTAGCCTTATAGCCTTGTGAATGAACTGTTTGCAACCATCTGTGTAAAACAGTTTTACCTTCATCATCTTGGCTATCAATAACTCTAAGTGCTAATACCTCATCAAAGAAATATGTTATTGATTCGCCTAGTTTGGTGCCAACCATTTTAGGTGCATGTTTCAGTATGCCATCATCATTGACTACATCTTCTTTGCACAAAAATAGTACGTGCATGTTTAGATCCCTGAACGCACGCATAAGATTTGTGACAGATTCCTGGACATTACCATATGCCATTCTTGGATCTTTACTGCGAGATTTCTCCCATGTAAGCAAGATCTCACTTATTTCAGATACTGAATCTAAAACAACTGTGTCATATTGTAAGGTGCCAGATTTTAAAGCGTCATGAAGTTCCATAACTTCAGATGCTTCTTTTACTTCGATAGCATCAACGTTGTCTGCATCTTTAATAGATAACAGTCCAGCTTCAGCACTTATTACAAGCACCTTACCTGGGCACGTCTTTGCCAGTGTTGTCTTTCCAGAACCAGCCATACCATACACCAAGATCTTTGCACCTTGGCTTTGTACCAACTGACTCGGAGATACGATTCTACTTGTTAACGTCATTTTTTTCTCCTCTTAAATTAAAATTAACTTGCACATTATATACTTAATCGTTACCATATGTAAAATTAAATTTACAAATAAATTTATAAGGAGAGTTTATGGAAAATCAAAACCAAGAAAATACTTTGTGGCAAGCAAATTATTATTTCAGAACAAAGACATTAGCAACAAAAAAATTAAAAGAATTTGAAACATTAGGTGTTAAACCAAATCATACTAATAGAAAAGTTAAACCGTACACATTAAAAGAATACATAGAGTTTTTAGGACAAAGAGAAGCTGCCGAAAAGTTTGGGTGCTCTGAAGCATCCTGTAAAGCATGGCGTTATGGTTATAGACAACCTACGATTAATCAAGCTAAACAAATTATCAAAGCTACAGACGGCAGATTGGATTTTGAATCTATTTATGGACCTGTATCAGAGATATTAGTAACAGAAGCTTAGTGTGTTTCAGCTCAATATCACTGAGGACGATACATCCTTAGAGCAAGCACTTGCCTACTATGACGAAGGTTATAATGTCGTTCCTTTACAAAGATCTAACAAAAAGCCACCACCTTTTTTAAAAGGTTGGGAACAATACAAAGAGGAAAGACCCCCTAGAACCCTTGTAGAATCATGGTTTAAGGACAGGGACAACCTTGTTGTAGCTCTTGTATGTGGATCATTTATTGTTGTAGATGCAGACTCGCCAGAGGCTATGGACTGGGTAGAGAAGAATCTACCTGCATGTCCTTTCAAAGTTATTACTGGTAAGGGTATGCATTATTATTATAACAACCCACAAAACTATACCACCTTTGCCACAAGAAGAACTGCTGAAACTCCAATAGAAAGACTTATAGATATTAGAGGTGTAGGTGGTTTAATTATTGCACCCTGGAGCAGACACGCTAACGGTCAAATATACAAACCCATAACCTTTCCTGATTGGAAGATACACGATCATAATGACTTACCAGACTTTACTGAAGTCGAGTTTACAAAGATAACTGGTGTACCTAAAACAGAATCAAGCGTACAGACAGCACCGTTCTCATTAGAGGGTGTGCACGAAGGTTCAAGAAACGATGGAGCGGCTAGGATTGCAGGCTATCTTATCTCTAAAAATGTAAACCTACAATTTGTAAAAATATTTTTGCATAATTGGAACAAACAAAACACTCCACCACTACCACAAGCAGAGATAGATGGCGTAGTAGAAAGTGTTAAGAGTACGCACGATAGAAAGAATCAGATAGCACCTTTATTCATACAAGCCTCAGAAACCATACAAAAACCAAAAGATCTATTTAATCCACCTGGCTTACTCAAAGACATGTTTAAGTTTTGTGAAGAGATAGCACAAGTGCCACAACCAGAGCTATCCTTAATCGGTGCACTATCTTTAGCTAGTGTTAGCTGTGGTCGTATATATAGAACCAATATGAATAACTTTTCGTCTATGTATTTTATGGGTATCGCTAAGTCTGGTCAAGGCAAAGAAAATATCAAGACATTTGTAGAGTCAGTGCTTAACGCTAGTGATCATGAGAAGCTAGTTGTAGGAGATGGCTACACATCTAGTGGTGCTGTTCACTCTGTATTAAAAATGAGACCTACACAAATAACCATTATGGATGAGTTTGGTAAAAGACTAGAAGCCATAAGCAACTCACAAAACACTAATAGAGAAGATGGTATTCAAACACTTATGGAAGCATGGGGCAGGTGTCATGGTACTTTAAGACCAGATAACTATTCGCTTATGAATGTCCAGGAACAATACAAAGAGATGATGATGAGTCGTGTTACACATAAACCAGCTATAACCCTTGTAGGTTTATCGGTGCCAAAGAACTTTTACAAAGCACTCAATAGTGGTCGTATAGCAGATGGCTTTCTGAATAGGTTTGTAGTTGTTGAATCCAAAGAACCAAGAAGGGTAGGCGAACTTAAAAGATTTAAAGAGCCACCTACATCAATAGTGAACTGGATCAACTACATTAGAAGGCAAAGAGGTAACATGGATGATGTTGCGAGAGACAATGCCGAGATAGATCTTAGCCAGATAGTATTAAACTTTGATAGAGAATCAGAAGAAATACTGCAAGATTTTGCAAGAGAGATCGTAAAACGACAAGATATACTAGAAAAAGACAACCTAGAGCCTCTTCTAAGCCGTTCTAAGGAAAAAGCTATGCGTTTGTCATTACTTTGTACTCTGGCTTCAAATGCGGACGCTAGAGCGATTACAGGCGATATTACACAATGGGCGGTAGATTTTATTAGATATTACGATTTATTGTTTATAGAAGCTTGTAGAGATAAGGTAGCAAGTAGTGCCATGGAATCTAAAATTAAACAGGTCTTATCGTTTATAAGATCAAGAAATGGCGAGGGGATCTCCAAACGTGAGGTAGATAGGCATGAACTCTTTCGTAGTATGAAGTCTTATGAAGTAAAAGAGATAATAGAAAGGCTTATGAACGCAGGAGAAATACAAGAGGTTGAAATAAAGGTAGGTGGTAAAGGCAGACCAGCTAAAAGGTTTGTTGCCGTTGATCCTACCTTCTTTGAGGACACTTAAACTACAGGTCTACCTGCAATACGTTCAGCAAAGTCAAGACGTTCTGGGGATAAAGGATCTACAGATGCTTGGGTAGTATCTATTTGGGGTAATGGGGGCGGTATATTTATAGGCTTTGTAACATCAATAATTCTTTGTCTTATATTATCTATTATGCCAGTGCTTTCTTCTACACCAGTATCTATATCTTCATTTGATATGCCAATAGCTGTAGCACCTGCATCAATACCCCTGTTAAAGAAATCTGTGGTTTCTGTTGCAAAAGGCACTAGTTCACCATCTACAAACCTAAGGCCAAATTGTCTTGCGGTTGTGTTAAATATTCTTATAGCTTGTGCTATAGAACCAGGATCTGTTTTCGACATTAAACTTACAAATGCTCTATTGTTAAATAAACCTCTGGCTATAGCTAAACTTGTCAAAACAGGTAATGTTGACAATGGGTTAAATACAATAGTAGCAGCTAAACCAGCAGCGACTAATCCACCAGCTCCACCACTTCTACCTTTTTCACCAACAGTAAGTGCATCAACTTGTCTTTGAAATTGCCTTAAATCTTTTGTAATTTCTCTACCAAACATGGCTTCAAGAGTTTCATCGCCATATGAGTCTAATGAATTTTTTAAATTTTGATGTTTAAAAATATCTGTAATTTTGCCTTTACCATTAAAATCAATAGACTTTGATAATAGTCTTTGCATACTTGCTTGTTGAATACTGTTAAAGACTTCTGGACTTACTGTTTCTTTGACAGCATTAATGTTTGCGAAAGCACCTGGTCTAAAAATAGTGTTAACAGTTTCTTCAATACCAACATCAGGCAATCTTGCTATAGCTCTATTTGCCTCAAATTTAAGTCTAGCGTCNGAGGCNNCAGCTAATTCANTAAGTCCCCTAATAAAAGCTCTTCCTTGTTCACTAGCATCCAAACCTTCACCAGCATTTTTTTTAGTAAAATTGTTTACTAGATTTTTTACTGCTAATGGTTTTAATCTTGGACTTATTAAATTTAGTTGGGTAATAGTATTTAATACATCCTTACCAGTGCTTATTTTTGTAGCAGGATCTCTGAATAGTTCTTCAAATTTACCTAAGTTTTCTCTATCATATCTTTTCATTTCTCTGGCAAATTCTGTAAAATTTATGTCAGTTAACCCATCATTTGTCGCTCTTTGAAAAGCATCATTAAATAATCTTTGTTTTAACTGTGCTTTTAGTTTATTTTCAAAATGATGTAAATCTATTTCACCATTCGGCAATGTCTTTCTTCTCTTTTTATCAACCTTTATGTAATCATCATATTCAGCTAATGCACGAAATATATTTTTTAGATCTTGTGCAGAACCATTCAAAATAGCATCTTTATAAACTCTATCTGCATTTATTGATCCTTTTTTTGCATTAGATATTAGTCTATCCATTTCTATAGTTTCAAAAGGCAACATTCTTTCGTAATGCAGTTTGTTTGCATCTCTTAAATCATCTACCGCTTTTTTAATTTCAAGTTGGTCAGCAGGCAAAATCCTAAAACCAGAATTTTCTAAAGCTTGTGCTATGGCTTTGCCACCATCTTTTTCTATTTCAGATAGTATGCTATCGCCATTACCTAAAGTTCTACCATTAACTATTTTTGTATCGTCAAGTGTGCTTAAAACATCTGTAAGTAATTTTCTTTCTTGTGAAGCTTCTATTGTTTCTGTAGTGATTTCTCTTATTTTAGATATGTCATTTCTAATTTGTCTGAGATTTACTCCACCAACCCCATCGTTATCAATAGCATCTTGTGCTCTTTTTCTCATTTCTTTTAAGACAGCCTCTAATTGCACTACCACACTAGCTGGTGTTTCCACCCCACTTTGTTGCAATTTCCATAAATTACTAGAATCTTTATACTGTTTAATTAAATTATCGCCAACGTCTAGATGTTTTAAAATAATATTATTAATAGCTATATTAGATATCCTTGCTTTAGATCTACCTAATTCATCTTTGAGCTGACCTACAACTGGATTGCCAAATTTGTCAATAGTTATTTCTTCTTGGCTTACTAAATTTAAAAACTTTTTATCAACTTCTCTATATCTATTACCACTTTCTCTAGTAACTGCTCTTCGTGCATCAGACAATGTATTTTTGACTGCTAAACCAAATTCAAAACGACTAGGAATGTTTCCGTAATTGCCTGCTTCGATTACATCTGCACCTATATCTTTTAGAAGTTGTTGTAGAGTTTCAGTAACATCTTGTTCTCTTTCTCTTAATGTTTGATAAGATTTGTTAATAGATTCATCCAAACCTTTTTTAGAAGATTCTGATATGTAAGATGTCAAAGCTTCTTTTTCTTTTTTTATACCACGTAATAAATAATTTAATTCTTGTTGTAAAGCTTTTATATTGACTTTATCTCTATTGTTACCGATAACAGATTCAGAGAATTGTTGTAAACGACCAGGTAATAATCTGCCTAAAGTTTCTTGAGATGGTATAGCACCCGAGACTTTATTATAGGAATATTCAAACTTTTTTACCTTACCATCTTTAATTGCTTTTTTAATTTCTTTTTCTGTGGCTATCCTACCTAAATCTTCATCTAGTTTAGCAACGTCTGACCATGATCTATTTCTTGACATTTGATATACAATTCTTTGGTTGTCTATAGGAGCTCTTTTACCTAAAAACATTCTATAAATAGCAGCTGGCGCTTCTCCAAACACTCCTTGCCCTACAGAACCTATCACAAACTCCTCTTTCAAAAGATCTTCTATTTCGTCTCTATCTTGTAGTTGGAAGCCTTCTAAAGTGTCTAAATATTCTTCTGCACCTTTACCTGCAGCTCCAGCTACTCCAGCAGTAAATGTATTACCAAGAGGTTTTCTACCACCAAATAAAGCTGTAAAAGCTTTTAATATTTTAGTTTGAGGTAAAAAAGCTGCGATTGTTCCTACTATTGGACCTGTAATACCAGAAAAATCGGCTAAATCTCCTGTTTTAAGATTAAAACTATTTTCATCTATTATCGTGTTTAAATTTATTGTACTACCATCCTGTAATGTTCTTTGTTGTACTGGTAATCCTAAAAGCTCTAAGCCATAAGGCGTAAGAGCTAATTGTCCTTTTGTGTTTCTTACATACCCTGCTGGACCAACTTCATTGTCCATAATATCTTCTTGTTCAATAGGAGTTTCACTATTTTGCACTCTACTTAAAATTTGATTTAAAATTCTGTTTTCTTCTGATTCAGTTTCAGCTCTACCTAATTTCTGTCTGATACCCCTTGCTTCTTCAGCTAAAAGAGGGTCTTTTGGATCAACGCCAGTCTCATAGTCAAAAAATAGTTCATCATAAAATGGTGATACAGCGCCTTTAGCTATTTCGGCTTTTGTTTTTTTTCTTGCTTCATCTTCGTTAGCTGCATCAATAATATGTGCAACTCCTGGTGCTATCACTACTCTAAACCTTGCCATTTTATTCAGGTGTTAAATTGATTGTTTTTACACCAGCAACTGTGCCACTTTTTTCTGGATCCATTTGTCCTATAATTCTTTGTAAAACTAATAGAGACTGAGAGGATAAAGGATCAACATCTTTTATTAAAGATAAACTAGGTAATAAATCACTATAGAATTGTTGTCCATAAGTACCTTGTTGTCTTAAAAAGTCACTGCCTGACTCTATTTTTCTTTTACGTGCTGCATTACTATCAGCTAATCCTCTTCTTGATTCTCTAAGTTTACCTAAAGTAATAGACGGATCTTCAAATACAGACAAGTCACCAAAAACTTCTAGAATAATTGCTCTATCTTTATCTGATATGGTTCTACCTGATTCTCCTAATATAGCTTGAAGATTTTTTTGTCTGACCACTTGAACTAATTTATTAACTTTTTCTTGTGCAGATAAATTTTCAAAATCTTTACCCATACCAATTGCAGCAAAGCCTTTATCTACCAAAGCGTTAGCCAAACCAAAAACACCACCTACAGATTCTCCACGGGCTTGAGCTTCTTCTATCGTCTCTATAGCTAAATCAACAAAACCTGTAGCAGCTAAACCACCTTGAAATTCACCTATGTCTGTATTCAAACGATCGCTAAGCTCTAAAATTTTATCAGCTTTCATTATATCTTTATCGTCATCACCAGCTGCTTTAACACCTGCAATTAATAATTCTCTTTCAAACTTTTTCTTTTCTTGTTCTTCTAGTAAATCTCTTGCTGCTCTTTCTTCAGCAGCTTTTGCTGCACCTGCTGCTAAACCTTCACCTAACTGACCAGTAGAAACTAATTGACCACCAACATTTCTAATAAAATCTAAAAATCTGTCAGAACCAAATATACCTGTAGTTTCTTTTACAACAGGAGGTGGTTTTGCAATATCTCTTTCCTCTAATGCTTCGGTATCAACCTTTGTTAGTTTTAATTCTGGTGGTTCAAACTTAACAAGATTTTCAGCTTTTGATTGTTCCTCTGTTTTATTTACATCAACTAAATTTTCAATAGGTGTTATTTCTAATAAAGTTTTGTCTATTTCATCTTTAACATCAGGTGGCAACTGTATTTCATCTGGTCTTTCTATAATGTTACCAAACTGATCTCTGCCTATCATGTCTTGTTCAAAAGCTAATCTTCTTCCTTGTTCTCTTTCAAAACCAACGCTTCCAGGCTCAAACCTTGTACCTAAAGTCGTTGACATTTCACTCATAGCATCTATATCAGGTGTAAAAGTTTTTGGTTCTACATCTGTCATACTTGTAGGTATGTCTATGTCTAATGTGTCTTCTGTTTCAACAACTGGTGTCGATATTTCATCTACTTCTTCTGCAAAATCTTGCACAGAAGGTTTTAATATTGCTGCTATTTCTTCAGCAGACCTACCACCTCTTTCTGCTGTTTCTCTAAAACCTTCAACACCTTCTCCATAAAAAGGTGAATCATACTCTGCAACTGATCGAACAGCAGGCATATTAGCAAGTTGTTCTTCTGAAAATATTTGTCTAGTTAATCCACTAATTGCTGGTAGATACAATCCTTTTGCAATTCTACCAACATCTTTTAATGATGAAATGCTTGCTGGACGTCCTATATTTTGTGTAATTGGTATTGATTTTCTATCTGTGACTGAATCTAAAATTGTTTTTAATTCAGGGCTAATAAATATTTGACCTGCATCGGCACTATTTCTTAATGCAAATAAATCTGCATCTGAAAGTGCACTAATTTGTTGTTTAAAGTCCTCTATACTTATGTTATCAGTTCTGCCATCTGCATAAGTAACAGTTCCACCAACCTGAAACATTTTACGATTCATAAAGTTCATTAACTACTTCCTTGTCTTGGAGCTAATGCTCCGTACGCACTAAATGCTGCACCTAATCCTGCGGCAGTAGGATCTGTTGGCATACCATATTGTGAATCAATCTGTGTTTTAGAAGCTTGATAACCTGGTAACATAGAACCTATTTGTCCTAAAACTCCTAGAGGTCTCATTTGTTGTCCCATTTGTTGTTCAAATATTCTTCCTAATCCAGTTTCAGCTATACCTCTTCCTGTTGCACCAAAGCCTGCTAATTCACCTCTTTGACCAGATCTAAGTTGCTCTTGTGTTACTCCTAAATCAGTCATTTGTCCACCAAAGCCAGCTAATCTTTGTGCTAAGTTACCTGCGGCACTGCCTCGACCTGTGCCAATACCTATTAAGCCTTGTGCTCCAGTCCTTTTAGCCTGTTGTTGTCTAGCAAACTCTCCAAGACCTGTTCTTTGTGCTTCACTAAATCCTTGTTGTCTGATTCTACCTAATGCTTGTGCTAAGCCTTCACCTAACGCCTCTCTACGCTCCATAGCACCCAGTCTTGCTCTACTACCACCAAATGCACCAGCACCAATCTCACGAGCTCTAGCAGCTATATCTTGTTGCTCACCTGCTTCTAGGACATCTGATATGGTTTGTTGCACTACAGCGTCTTCAAATGGGTTAAAAAATTGTTGTGTCATACTAGGGTCATAAGCACCCATAGTGTCCTGATATATTTGTTCTGCTTGTGTGTAGTATGGATCTTGTAGTTGTTCTGCTCTTCTTGATTGAGCTATAGCTTGATTAACTAAATTTCTGTTTTGTTGTAAGA
>FUFK010062736.1_pt1 | contig 10715 bp, 13 predicted proteins | sample 1021851 | NCBI WGS metagenome assembly FUFK01 (sample SAMEA51879418, study PRJEB19060) | metagenome
CATATGTTTATAATGTACACAACAACAACGGACATAGCATGACTATCACACTATCAAAAGAATTTGATTTCTGCGGCTGCAAAGACGTATACATGAACGGCAAGCAGATCGGCGACGTTATCAAGGACGGCGACACATACACAATTAGAGTCGGCAAGCGAATCGGATCAGATACAATCTACACCCAAATCAATACAAGAAGCGAGGCGCTGATCATCACTCTTGTATCTAACTTTATCAATCAGCACTAAACAACGGAGTCACAANNATGACAACACAAGAACGACAAGAGATCAAAGACTGGGGGCGCACTGTCGTCCGTCTGCGCAGAGAGGGATCATTTGCTGACCTGCTACACGCTGAAATCAAAGTATCGCATTTGACAGTCAAAGAGATTGCAGCAGCATGCAACACCAGCAGCGCATCGATCAACAAATGGAAAGGCGGCGAAGTATATCCGGCTGTACATTATCTCTATCGGCTGGCAAAGTGTCTGCACCCTGTAACGGATGTTTCAGGCGCTTACATGCTGTATACAATGAAGATCAACGCAGAAAGAGTATAAGGGGGAGACATGATTATCATACGCAACACAGCAGAAAAGCGAGTTTTGATCAACATCGGCCAAATCTCGCACATTGAAGAACACACAAGCAAGTTGCTGATCTTCTTGGATGGTGGTGAGGTTGTTTGCACAGCTGAGACATGGGAAGAGGTGATCATGAAGATCAAAGCGATCGGGGGTGGACAATGATCAAAGTTAAGACAAAGCGCGGCGTTGAGTTTGTCAACGTGCTCAATATTGTAAACGTCTGTCAGGACCAAAATCAATATGTTCAGATTTGGTGCACACACGGCGGGCATGTAGAGACAACAGAAGAATTTGATGTTGTAGTAAAGAAGATCGAGAAGATGCTGATCCGCATTGCAGGGGGTGAGCGTGTATAAAGTATTGATCAACAGCGGCACACAAAGCGATTGGATTGAAAAGAAATACGAGTATGTGGTGGAGGCTCTGAATTGTGTTAGAGTACATCATCATACGAGGCTCGTTTATCCCTGCGGATCTGTTGCAGAATACATACAGGGGACTATGATCGATCTTCGTTGATTGTTCGATTGATAGTTGTTTGGAGGGAGTCGGCTTTATGCTGGCTCTCTTTTTATGTCAATACTGTTTCTATTCTGGTATATTGGGCGCATGAACAAACAACACCTGATCAAATACTTGCAAGTATCGAACAAACTAGAAACGATTGCACGCGAATATCCGCTTGCTGTTGCACGCCTCTGGATTCCTCATTGTCATAGATGGGATGGAAAAGCCAGTCAGTCAGCCAGAGACAGAGGCTGCGGACAGCCTATGAAGTTTGTAGGCAATGGATTGTATACCTGCGCACATTGCAACATAACAGAGCGCCGAACATCACAAAGGGAGGGCATAGCGCACGCTCTGCGGCATTCTGAAGCGTTTTTATTGAGTGGAGGCAATAGAAGCGGCAAAACTGAATCAGGAGCCGGCATGCTGCCTGTGGCGTTTGCTGCTGGCTCAAATGAGTGGTGGGTGAGGGAGTGGGCCGCACTGAATCAGATCCCGATCGAGTTGCTGCCAAAAGAGCCGAGCGAAGTTTGGGTGTCTGCGCTGTCATATGGGGACGCGCTCACATATCTAAGACCCAAGATCGAAAAGTACTGCCCGATCGGTACAAAGTTTGTACGCTGGAAAGCACAAGACCGAGCACATGCACTGCTACCAAACGGCGGCAAGATTATGTCAATGTCAGCGGAGTCAGGGCGCGAGAAGTTCCAAGGCGGCGCGGTGTCTCTTGTCGTGCTAGACGAAGAGCACCCAAAGGCAATATTTGACGAGTCTATGCTGCGCTGTATCGACTACAAAGGCAAAGTGATCTGTACAATGACGCCTCTCAAGGGGATCACATGGGTGCATGATGTATTTATCGAGAACCCACAAACGGGCTACGGCTCCTACACGATCAGCGGGCTCGATAATCCGTATGTGTCAAGCGTCAAGATGCGCAAGGCAATTGCACACATGAGCGAAGCCAGCCAACGATCGCGCTTGTTTGGAGAGTTCACAAACCAGCAGGGGATCGTATATCCGGAGTTTGATCGCAATGTGCACATCGTTGAATCATTCGAGCCGCCTGCACACTGGCCACGAGACAGGGCGATCGACTTTGGCGTGAGGAATCCTTTTGCTTGTTTGTTCTTTGCACATGACGAGCGTGAAGACGTCTTACACGTATATCGAGAATACTACAAGACCGAGAAAACAAGCCTCGAAAACGGGCGCAATCTCAACAATATACAACGGCGATACAATGAACAATACCGCTGGACTGTATGCGATCCTGAATCACGCGACGGCCGCATGACACTGATGCGAGAATGTGGGATCGAGAACAAGCCAGCGCCCAAGCATCTCGGAGTCGTTGAGACGATCAACTGGGTAAAAGAGCGGCTCGCACTGGATGCAGAAGGCAAGCCGCACCTTGTGATCCATGACAACTGTAAGGCACTGATCAAAGAGTTCAGATTGTACAGGTGGGCAAAATCCGAGAAGGGAGACAGGCCACACAAGGCAAATGATCACGCGCTGGACGCACTGAGATACGAGATCGCTTTTTTGAAGCGCTGGCAAATGCATCAATAGAGGATCAACAATGGAACAGACACATTTTAGCAAATGGCTTCGACAGCTCATGAACCGCAACGACATCACGATCGAGCAACTGGCAAACAGGGCAGGCGTGTCTCGNAAAGATGTACGCAANTGGATNNGGGGCNGNAGTATCCCNAANACTGCNTANTTTGTATTTCTGCTNAANGCNNTNAGCCANNTNACAGANTGCGAGGANGAGATCCTNTANACAAATGCAAGCACNGCGATCATGANNGATTCNTAAAATAAACACAATAAAGTATATAAAGTTGTTGACATTGTATAAATATGTATATATACTAAGTATAGTTAAACAACACAACAACGGAGCACAAAATGACTTTAATCCTCGAAAATATGACACTTGAACAATACGAAACAGCATATATCTTGATCTTTGATACTTATGCACCAAACTGTGAGAATGACTTTGGATGTGGTGACATTTCATTAGAGATTGAATTTGATAACAAGAACGAACTATTGGAAGTTGTGGAAAATCTTAGATTTCTTAACTTTACATTGACAGTAAAATAATCAATCAACTAAGCAGGGGGGCAATCGCTCCCCTTTTCCAAATTCTAGAATATGCAACAACGGATTTAACATGTATAAGATTCATATTTTCAAAAGAGCCAGTCAGGAGATCATAGAATACTTCTTCAATCAAATTTATGATCTGTTGGCCAGTGAAGATCCGCAAAAGGTCAAGACACACATACAGAAGATCCAAGAGTTAGAGGCGAGGGGCTGCATCCAGATTTACAATTCACACCTTGATCGCTACACATTCCACGCCACAATCCACAAGCCGAGCTCAGAGGGCTATACAGTGGCGTTAAACAGTATAGGGCGTGCGTCTTGTACTTGCCCCTCGTACTATCACCGGCACCACAGAAAGAGCGGATATTGCAAACACATCATTGCGCTCGCTCTGATGCTGGAGAAACCACAGAACGCCAAAAATATTGCTGTACAAATCATGAAAAGTTGATATACAATGATTATCTTGATTGGATTGAGGGATCCGGTTAATGTTCTTTGAGGGCTGCATCTATGGGGATTTGTGCGGCCCTCGCCCTTTTTAGAAATCGATAGCCGTGTCAATACTCCGTATAATCTGATATAGTGCAGACATTGACAGGAGATCGCATGCCGCAACAGAAACAACCCCCCGCGTCCACAAACTGGATCAGTCGCCTTGTACCCTCATTTATAGCCCGTGCATTTGGACAGGTGCAGACAAATCCAAAAGTGCCAGAACACGGTGCAAGTTGGAGCACTGGAAATGGCGTCGCGCCTGTATTCTCGCCGCGTCAATCAATGGCTGTATTTGGCAAACATGCATACACTCACGCCTGTGTAACACGTGCCAGTCAAGATATAGCCTCATTGCCTATCAAACTCTTGAGAGGGCGCGGAGAGGCGCAGACAGAGATCGACGATCATCCAGTGCTTGATCTGTTTCGTCAACCGTCAAGCATCACAGACGGCTATCTATTCCGAGAACAGTTCATTGTTGATCTGATGATGACGGGCAACGTCTACACGCTGATTGTCGGAGATCCAAAGAGCCCGACAAGCCTATACAGACTGCATCCTGAAAGCGTGCGGATCATACCTGACCCGATCAAGATGATAGAGGGCTATGAATACAACGACGGCGGCAATACTGCAATCTATCCACCGGAGCGCGTGATCCACATTCGTAACGCATCTTGGGACTATGGATCTTCTGGCGAGTTGTACGGATCTGGAATTGTCGAGGCATTGAACGAAGAGATCACTGCTGACATAAACGCGCAACGTATGGCGAGCAGTGTAAGCAAGCAAGGGCGGCCGGATGTGCTTNTNTCGCCTACNGATCCCGCTGANATNTGGGACAGAAGACGNNGACAGGANATCATGCAAGCCTANAAATCCATGACNGAAAACGGCGGGGCAATGGCGCTCAGCGGNGGGATCTCTGTNGANTCNCTCAACCTATCCCCGCGCGATCTCGAATTCCAAGCACTGCGGGAGATGGTACGAGAAAACATCAGCGCCGTTTGTGGCGTGCCTTCAACCGTGCTCGGCTTGCCTGATGCAAACTACGCCACAGCCCGACAGGCGACGATCACATATTACGAGATACAACAAAAGAGGGCGCGCAAACTTGAGCAGTTCATGACACGGATCGCGCAGATGTTTGATCCTGCGTTGCATGTGATGATTGACTTTTCAGGCGTTGACGCGTTGCAGGCTGTACGAACTGAGAAACTTGAGCGGATCAGAATTCATATCGAGTCGGGCATGTCAGCAAGTGAGGCCTATGCATATGAGGGCTTGACAGATAGCCCATTTGGAGAGACAGAAAGAGAAGACAGCAGTCAGTCAGAAGAGGCAATCGAGCAAGCATTGACAAGCCTTGTGCAGCGCGCCAAAGAAGACGAACTCGCAAAGATTGGCAATATGAAAGAGGCATTTGACGAACTCCCAGACGCCACACAAACAGCACTCGAAAAGAAGACGACGGATCACAATGAAGACGTAAATCAAAACAAGGCAAAGACGACGACAAAGTTTAGGCTCGCCGTTGTATATTGGCGCGGGATTGGGGCCTATCGTAACAACCCCGCCAGCGTCAGACCCTCTGTAAACAGTCCGCAACAGTGGGCGATGGCGCGCGTAAACTCCTATCTCTACGCTCTCCGTAACGGCAGATACAGAAGCGGCAAACATGACACAGATCTATTACCCAAAGATCACCCGATGTCTGGAAAAGACGAAAAAAAAAAGATTGACGCACTAGAAACGCGGGGCAGTGTAGGCGACAAAGATCCCACAAACTTCCCAAATGATGGAGATGATCAACAGGTCGCATTGCGCAATTCAGACTTTGAGCGATTCCCACATGACGAGGCGCAGGATCTCAAAGACAACTGGCCGGAGATATGGGACAAAGGCGGCAATATTCTTGGAAATAAACAATACAACAGATTGAAACCCATTGCAGAGCGTGACAGCAGCGTAGCAGAGACAAGAACAGAAGAAGAAGCGATCCGACTGCGTGAAGCATGGGCAGCGCGTCACCTTAAAGATTTTCGACTCGCTGGTGTAGTTGCTCAAATTAAATGGTTAGTCGTTGGATCTCGTGGGCTGTCTCACATGCGAAAGGTGATCAGCGATGAAAAGAAGCGACTGACAGAAAAGCGGGATCTGTCTCAATCCATGACAAAAGCACAAAAGGATCTCTATTGGCGTCAATGGATGAAAAAGCAAGTTGTACCCGCTGAGCGTACAATGAAGCGCGCTGTAGAGATCTATTTGGATGACGCCGCAGATCGATATGCTAGACGAGCGGAGACACTCGCACAGGCAATCATAAACCAGCAACAAAGCAAAGCGATCGATTATACAACGATACTCGGACGCGCTGCGGAAATCACACAGATCCAGAAAGTGATCGGGCGTGCCTATCGTACAATTTTTATCCTGACAGGCAATGATACAGTTACTCAGCTGTATGACATGACAGGCAAAAGCAGACCCCTTGATCTTCTATTCGGGGAGCGTAAAATAATGGAGCGTCAGATCTTGACAATGGCGCGCCAAATCAATCGAACAAATGAAAAGCAAGTCAAGCGCCTTGTTAGGGCAGGGATTGAGCAGGGATTGAGTAACAAACAGATCGCTGAAAACATTCGAGGGGCGACGACATTCAACGCAGCACGCGCGCAACGTATCGCACAGACAGAAACAACAAAGGCAATCAACACAGCCACCAATGACGCATACAAGCAATTTGAAGATCAAGAGGATGTGAAGGTCTTAAAAGAGTGGATCGATTCACGAGACGACAAAGTGAGAGAATCACACCAACAACTCGGAAGCCAGCCCCCGATCCCAGTAGACNNAGATTTTAAGATTGACGGATATTCGGCTGCCGCCCCCGCTTCTTTTGGTGCAGCATCTCTTGATATCAACTGTCGTTGTACTATTGCCCCGATTATCATAGAGGATTAAAATGCAAATAAAGGAGATCAGCATGTTGACAGCATATTTCTTGATTGGGCTCGGCGGCGTCATTGTCGGCGGCGTTGGAACCCTAGTCATAACAAAGAAAAAAGAAGAGCCAGTCAGTCAGCCAGTTAGCCCGATTATTGTGGAGCCTGCGGATCCTGTTTCAGATGTTGCAAAGCAACTCACAAATTTAGATTTGCTCGTGGAACCTTGCTCCGCAGAATACATCAAAGAAAACGGGGATTTACTCTGTAGGGAAATGTATTGCCGAGTCATGCAGCGCGGAGTAGAAGCAAAAACAAGCGGCGCCGAATGTGAGGAAATTGCGAACGTAGCGAACTCACAGATCATTATCAATCATTGTGAATCGTTCTTAGATGGCTCTGAAGAGTGCTACGAGAAATACAGAGAGCGTAAATAATTATTCGACACTAGATCCTGTATGCTATACCATATCAGAGAGGAGCACAAATGCATTTCAAGAACTTTCAAGCAAAGCAGACGACACAAGACAAGCCAATCAAGTTTGTAGCGTCTACAGCCAATCCTGATAGATACGGTGACGTTGTTGATCAAAAAGGTTGGGATCTGCGTGCATACAATAGAAACCCTGTTGTGCTATTCAATCACAATCCTAGTCAGATGCCAATTGGCAAAGGCCGTGCCTATGTCGAAAATGATCAACTCATGCTCGAGGTGGAATTTGACCAAAAAGACGACATGGCGAAAACGATTGAGCAGAAAGTGCGCGACGGCTTTATCAATGCTGTTTCAGTCGGATTCCAACCCAGTAAAACTATCGCTCGTTCTAGTCTGCCTGCTGATCATGCTTATTATGGAAAGTCAGGATCTTACTTTCAGACATCCGAACTTTTAGAAGTATCAATTGTAACCATACCCGCAAACAATGAGGCCACCTTGTCTAAGCAATTTTCTAGAGAGATCGGACTTGCCGACGTTGCACGCTCCTTGATCATCAATAAGCATATCATATCTGTTCAAGAACTTGACAACGGAAATTATCTTGTCGAGTTTGCTGGGCATTCTCCCGAAGACATGGAACGTGAAGAGGATGCCATGAAAGAAGAGGAGTCCGAAGAGGAGCGCGGGCACGATGAAGAGCACGACGAAGAAAAATATCACGATGATGATGAAGAAAAATATCACGATGATGAACATAGCGAAGACGAAAAAGATAAAATGAAAGACGACGAAGACGAAGAGAAATACATGACCCTCGACGACTTTCTACGCGAATTAAGACAATTTAACAATTAGACATTGGAGTATTATTATGTCGAATATTGATGCAGTAAAGCAAATCATGGGAGAGTTAAAGAACCTCCGTAACAATCAAGATGAAAAAGTTGCTAACATTGAGCAACAAATGAAAGCACTGAAAGAAGCACAGCGACTTACCGAAGAGGCTGTTTATCGTGCCGACTCTGTTGAGATCACCGGTACAGATTCAGAACTGAAGAAGTTTGTCAACAAAGACGGCACTATCCGCTGGACCGCTGGCAAAACTCAAGTCAAGACTGCAACAGGTGTACAGACTGTAACTGAAGCCGGATTGCTTGACACTGAAGAGAATCTCTCTAACTGGCATGTCGAAATGAAACGCCTTGCCAACGATCGCTTGATGGTTAAAAACATGCTTGTCGGTGAAAAGCACACGCCAAAATTAGATCTTGCTATTGCTCGTCATTTGGCTGTCGCTCCTCGTTCTATCGCTGCACAGGTATCAAAAGCAAACTACGACGGCGCCGGCGTTGGTGCTGAGTTGATCCCTGATCAATTCTTGGCTGAGTTGCACATGAAGTTTGAAGTGCCTACAGTTGTACGCTCTTTATTCTCTGAAGTGCAAATGACTTCAAACACAATGCTCGCCCCTCGCATCGATCGCGGCGGCCGCCCATACATCAAAGGCACTGTAAGCAGCGACAATCCTGCATTGTACCCTGTATCTACAGTATCAATGGGACAAACCCAAATCACTGCAAAAGGTCTTTCCACTCGTTACATTCTTGACGAAGAATTGATCGAAGACTCAGCTGTGTTGTTGCTTCCTGCAATGCAACGCATGATCGCCAAAGATATGCGCGACGCTGTTGAAGATGCAATTATCAACGGTGATGCTGCTGCAGCCCATCAAGATGCAATTGCTTCTTGGAACATTCGTGATCGCTGGGGCGCCGCTGGTCTCGGTGGATCAAACGATCATAGACGTTTGTTTACTGGTCTTCGTNCTGCCTCTTTTGATAAAGCAACAACTTTGAATGTTAATGCTATTGATTCAGCTAAGTTGCTCGAATTGATCAGCAAGTTGGGCGAGTACGCAGCCGCTGACAAAGTATTGATCGTGTCTCCAGAAGCGTTGTATCAAAACTTGCTCGGACTGGCTGAAGTGATCACTCTTGACAAGTTTGGCCCTCAAGCAACAATCCTAACGGGTCAAATGGGATCAATCTTCGGCATGCCGATCGTTGTATCTCGTTTCTTGTCTGACGACTTGCATACAAATGGATTGTTTACAGGTGCAAGTGCCACAACTGGGATTCTTTGTGTATCTCGTGAAAGTTGGAATGTATTTGCTCGCCGCGGCATCCAGATTGCACAAGAGCAAGACATCAAATCAGGCGCGTACAACATGGTAGCAACTGAGAGATTGACATTCGGATCTCTTGATGCAGACGCTGTTAAAAATGTTGCATTTGGCTTCAATCTATAATCTATGAATCAATAGGGGGAGCAATCCCCCGTCCCTTTATTGGAGAATAAAATGTCTTACTATTATCCCGAAAATGTACACCTGACCGCAGCAGCGTCAAGTGCTGACGAAGTTGTATTGTGCTTTCATGAACGTATGGAAGTCGTAGCCTGTAAAGTTGTCGCCATTGAAGCGGATGTAACTGGTCACGCTACAAACTATGCAGAAATCAAAGTGATCGGCAATGACAAAGCAACTGAACTTTTCAAGTACTCAACCGCAACAGCCGCCCAAGGCACACTCACCGCCGACGCACCTGTTGACATGATTGATCAAGGCAATACAGACAAGGCTATCTTTGCCGCCGGTACTGCGTTAAAAGTTCGTTTGTCAAAGGCCGGCGCTGGTGTAGACGCGGATGTTACTGTCGCTATTCAGTTGCGCCAAGCACGCTCTTATTAACTCACTGATCTAGGTTAAAAATGTATGCCTCTTGTTACTACGGATATATTGAAGGAGTACCTGCCTGAAGTCACAGGCACAGGGAGCGATACAGAATTATCTGATCTTTTGGACAGGGTCGAGGCAGCGATCGCTCGCTTTCTCGGCTTTCCTGCGCCTGATAGCAGCGTCACGAAAACGCTAGCCGTTGCAACGTATACGCTATATATTGATTCATACATGTATGACAATATCAGCGTTTTGCCTTTACCAGTTAGACCGGTTGTGACGATCACGAGTGTACATGCAGATCCCGATCGTGAATACGGTGCTGATACAGAAGTAAAGGCGGACGAGTACGAGATTGATAAACAACAGGGCCTGTTAATCATCAAGACGAATACAAGCACTGTCGGATTTACAAACGCATATCGAGGCAATAAAGTTGTCGGCACGTTTGGATTTACGCTGTTTCATAAAGATCTTGTGCATGCTGTTTGTGTGTACGCTTCACAACTCCACAGGGCAAAATCNAGTCAAGGCAAGAAAAGCAGCACGGTTCGAAATGCAACGACTGCATACATGCCGAATACAATCCCGCAGGAAGTCAAAGAAATATTGTATCCCTATCGCAACACATTTGTGATTATCTAGGGGATGCAATGAGGGAAATCACTCCAAAGAAATTTGATCGGGAGTTGTCAGGTGGTGCGGATCGCCTGTTAAAACAACTTGTGAAACGACTAAAGATCGCCGCCCTACAAATGGAGGGACGATCAAAGCAGAATGTATTCTCTGGCTTCAACAATAGAACCGGAAGACTGCGTCAGAGCATCGCGGGGCGTTTTGTGATACTCGACGGCAAGCCCACAGCAGTAT
>FUFK010068571.1_pt1 | contig 10715 bp, 22 predicted proteins | sample 1021851 | NCBI WGS metagenome assembly FUFK01 (sample SAMEA51879418, study PRJEB19060) | metagenome
AAGTATGATACTCCTAACGAGGAGTACCGACTTGCAGTGCCTGAAGAGGAGGAGCTTATCTTTGATCTCGACAAGATTCAGACAGAGATCAAGAGCTTGAAAGAGAAAGAGGCTCTACTCAAAAACCAACTCAAGGAGAAGATTGCTGACAACGCTGGATTGCGAGGGACATTTGGAACAGTGTCTTGGAAGATGTCCAGCGGCAGGACAAGTCTTGATTCTAAGGCGCTTCGAAAGGAGCACCCTGACATTGCAAAGAAGTTCTCCAAAACCAGTCAACCGACAAGAATCTTTAGAATGAAAATCCAACACAAGAGGGGCAACTAATGTCAGAAAATCAAATCCAAAAGAAACCAACAACCAAGATGGAAAAGTTCAAGGACCTCATCAACAACAAGATGAAGGACCAAGTAGCATCCATATTGCCCAATCACCTTACTCCAGAGCGGATGTGTAAGGTTCTTATTGTAGAGGCCAGCCGAAATCCAAAGCTGATGGAGTGTACCAGCATCTCCGTCGCTGAGTCGGTCATGCTGTCAGCGCAGCTTGGCTTGGAGCCAGGAGGCACTCTTGGCCACATCTACTTCATTCCCTACGGCAACAAGTGTACGCCCATCATCGGATACAAAGGATACCTGGAGCTTGCTCGACGCAGTGGTCAGGTGGCCCGCCTCGATGCTCGCGTTGTCTATGAAGGCGAGAAGTTCGAGGTAAGCGCAGGGCTTCACCCCAACATTGAGCACTGTGTTCGTGGAGACGTGGACCGTTCAGACGACAAGATCGTGGCAGCCTACGCTGTTGCTGTTCTTAAGGACGGCTCGTCTTACTTCGAGGTGCTTTGGAAGGTAGACATCGACAAGGTTCGTCGTCGGTCNAAGGCTGGACGNAGCGGNCCATGGGTNGANGANTACTCNCGNATGGCTCGCAAGAGCGCTATCCGTGCNCTGTTCAACGGCGGCACAGTGCCNATGTCCTTCGAGCTTGCAACNGCTGTNTCTGCGGATGGAGANGATCCTCACGCAAAGATGCCTCCTATCGACATCACTCCAATCGTTGGCGATGATGAACCTAAGGAGCTAAATGGAATGAGCGACCTTGGAGCGGCTCTGGCATGAAGCCGCTCAAGCGCATTTGCTTTGAGTGTGACCACCGATACGTCGGAGACGAGCGTTGTCCAAAGTGCGGTTACTACTCAGGGCAACCTATTCCAACTAAGAACCCCCGGAAACGTTGAGTCTCCGGGGGTTCCGTTTTAGGCGTCTTCAGTCTTTCCTTCCGCGCCACCTTCTGGTGCTGGCTCCTCGGTCTCTGCCGGGGGCTCTGCGGGTGCTTCTTGTTCTGTCGCCTCTTCCTCTTCCTCTCCATCCATTAGATGGCATGTCCCGAACGAGGTTGAGATGACGATGACGCCTCCAATCATTGCTACCTTTGGGTTCAACTTGGCCCAAAGTTCTTTTAGTTTTTCCATTCTCGTCTCCTATAAATCGGCCTCAGTAATCAAGGTGTAGGTAAAGACCTCTGCTTTTGAGGCTTTCCAGATATCAACAGCCTCCTGCCAGTCTGCAATACGAGCAAACACCTGGCATCCAGCAGACCACTTATCAACACGAGTCGAGTTCTCGCCAGCATGGTGCAGATTTACACCGTACCAGCCTTCGATTCCGTGGTCATCATCGTGGCCAAAGTCCAAGATGTTGTCCTTGTTATTGTCCCTCCAAACGCGCACGGTAGAGGCTCGCTGGCATAGAGTTTCATACTTGCCACGGTGCATATCCCACTTGTACGCAGGGTACTGACCAGGGACAAGGATAGCAGTGCCTGCTGAACTGCCATAGACCTCAGGGTTTTCAAGACAGAACTGCCCAGGGTCGGTGGTGACTCGATACTTCTTGTGCTGCCAGAGTCCATTGCGAACCCAGACAAGGTGCATCTCATCATCAAAGCTGTTGGAGATGGGGTTCTTAGAGCGCACACCGATGGTATTAATCTGACCATCAGTAAACACCTTGTACCCTTTCTTCTTCAGGGCTTCGATAACAACAGGCTCCTCATCACTCACAGAGGGCTGTAATGGCTCCTCTTTGGCTTTGAGTGCCGCAAGAGTGTTTCTCCCAACGATTCCATCAACACCCAGGAAGGACGCCTTCTGAAAGCGTTTGACGGCTGCCTCTGTCCCACCCCCAAAGATTCCATCGACTCCAATAGGTCCGAAGCCCTTGTCATTCAGCAGTGACTGAACTTCTTTGACTGAGTCTCCACGATCACCACGTTTAATCAGCATCGGATGCCTCCTGCTCGCGTTGTTGGCACGCAACTGCGGTCGTAGGTATCGTTGCTTCAGTGCGAACAGGAGGCTCTTTAGTTTTAAAGCCCACGCGCACTACTGTCACTGAGGTTTTTTTGACCTTGATTTCTTCAGTGGATCGGTGACGATAGACTCGCTTGTCGATGACTTTCATTTCTTCAGGTCTTCGAGCACGTCAACGAGCATGTCGATTGCGAACGAAATCAAACGTTTCTCGGCTTTCTCTCCGAGAATCGGTAGGTCGATNTTAGAGTTGATGAGATCTACAACNAACTCTTTCTTTTTCTTNCCAGACTTAGGCTCNGGNAACAACTCCTCNGCCATNAGGATTGCTTGCTTNAGGAGCTTACCGTGTTTGATTTTCATAATTAACTCAACAAGATTCGATAGATGACGTCGTTCGTGGGGTTGACAGTAGCCGTGGCACCAGTGCCTGCTTCTGTAGCACACAAAGCCTTAAGACCTGTTCCAAATGCATTTCCACTTGCACAGGTAAATGCACGGGCAACACCAGCNGGACANTTNAGAACCCAATTGGGATCNGTNGTNGCATGNGTNACGCCACCAGTNGTGTCNTACAGCTTCACAAACACAGCAACGGTGTTCCCAGTGTTGTCGATTTCTACTTTGAAGATTCGGCCCGCACCAGCTTTCAACGTATCAACAGTGCAAGTAGCATCAGTTTGAATCGCGTAAATGACGCCAGGTCGGGCAACCACCGGGCTGAGACTAAGGGCCATGTTTACCTCACCACCGCATGAAGTTTGCAAGTGACGGCGGGAGCGGTTGTTCCACCAGTGCCATCCTCTTGAACTGCTGCATAACTAAAGTTCGTGAAGGCTACGCCCTCAACTACCGTCCAAACTACCGGCTCTGTCACCTTGAAAATAAAATCCGGGTGTGTGGTGCCAACTGTTGGGTCGGCATTGTCGTACATTTTGTAGTGGGTAGTGCCAGATGGAGCATCTAAGAACATAGAGTGAATCGTAGCCGCTCCACCAAATATGTCATCTACAGCAGTCTCATCCACGTCGTCATCCGTGAGGACAAAGTCGATGTCTGTAGACGAGTGTTTACCTGTGAGTGTGGCCATTATTTACCTACTTCTTAGGAGTGGGTTGCGGACTGGGAGATGGAGCGCCCTGTGGTTTGTCAGCGATAGCGGACTGAACAATGTCCAGACAGCGCTTGAGTCCCTCAGGCATTCCGTCATCGCGAGCAATCACCTTGACGTTGTACTTTGCAGAGTTGTCAGAGGAACGAGTGTTCTCGCTTTTGGCAGAGATAGAGCCGTGAATCTTTACATCCACGCTAACGGGTCCCCAGCCAGCTTTGACGTGGGTGTCCATAGCTGCCTCGTAATCCCGGCTGCTCTTCTCGGAAGTGCTGGACTTCACTTCCATCGTAAAGTCAACCTCCACCTCTTTCACTTGGAGAGCAGGAGTATTTAAGATGGTGAGGATTGGAACTTCGAGTTTGTTCTCAACCTCGGTGTATCCACCGTTGCCATCGTTCACGGGCTTGTTGTAGACGAAGTCCACCGTGCGGGTGCGGAGCACACCGCTCGAATCGGCTTCAAGTCCAACGTTCTGAATAAAATCAGCAGTAGCTTTGGCAAGCTGGACCTGTGAATCACAAGCAGCCTTGAGCGGGCCGCCGATGAGTTGATCCATTGGAAGACCACCAAACTGGTCGGACATTTTTACGAGGCCGTCAGCCATGTTCTACTCCTATCTTTTCTTGCCCTTGTGAAGGCCGTGAGATGCGTGCTGCTTACCTTTTTTGGTGGCAGCCCTTTTAGCTTTGTTAGCAGCAGCAAGCTTACGCCGCCCTGCTGTGGTTGACTTTAACTTAGCGATGGTCTTTTCGGGGGCATAAACTTCACCAGTCTTGCCGCTGGGCTTTCCTGAAGCTGTGCGCCACTTCTGCTTTGTCCAGCGCTTGAGTGACTTCTGGCTTTTTTTGAGAGCCATTAGCTGCGCTTCCTGCTGGTGTAGGAAAACTTCGCCTTCTCATGCTTTGCCATCTTCTTGGAAAGTTTCTTGGTCACCTTCGACTGGCGAGCATGCATCTTAGAAGCCTTCGAAAGCTCCTTGCTAACCTTTGCGAGTTTCTTTGATGCCTTCATTATTTGTAGCCTCCGCCTTTGGCTTTGTATTGCTTGGCCAGCATCTGAGCTTTACGGGCAGACCATTGACCTTTCTTGCCGCCCTTGCTTCCTGCTTTGATCTTGTTGAACAAGTTTTTCCGCATAGTCGGCTTCGTGTAGTTGCCTGCTGCGTTTACCGTGGACTTGCGTTTCTTCTTCATTTCTTCTTCCGAGTTTTCTTAGACTTGCGAAGCTTCTTGAAGTCAGCGCCTGTAATTTTCTTTCGAGGTGGCGCTACTGCTGCCAGTTTCTTCTGCTTTGCACTGTACTTTTTGTAAGGCATAAGACTACCACTTTACCTTGTCGGCCCAATACGCAGCGCTCATCTTGCCTTTCTTGATATTCTTGCCGTGACGCGACTTGAAGCTGGCTCGTTTCTTGGTCATCGTTTTAGACTCGCCCTTCTTAGGCTTGCCTGCTGTTTTCGCACCTTGCTCACCAAACCGGATGGTCTTGACCTTACTACCCTCTTTAGCCAGTACAACGTGCGATTTTTTAGGATGCTTGGGGGTGCGCTTCGGCTTGTTGTAGCCAGACACTCCAAGCTTTGCCATTCTGGGGTCTTTCTTCGCTGGCATGTTGTTCCTATGGCAAGAGTTTGATGAGTTGGTTGTCGATTCTGGCATACCCCTCAGGAGGCTCTTGGCCCTTGAAGGTTATTGAAATCTTAGCAGTATTCCGCTTTTTAGCAAACCATCCATTACCGCCGACAGTTGGGTTGATTCTCAACTTTCGATGCTGGCACCCAATGTCCGCTCCTTCCTCCATGCCTTGGAGTTCAACGNCCATTTCTACCGTCATCTGATCAATGGCGAGAGATTGCCCTGTCACCAGCGTCTGCATTGGGACCTGGATGTCCTTGTGTATCTGTTTGCCCTCTTCCCATACGGGCAATCTAACAGTCACCATGCGAGGTCGATAGATGGGCTGTCCATCTCCGTCTTTTTCCCCTGTATCAATCCACCATTCTTCTTCTCGGATGTGATTCAGTTCATGGGTTTCTGCAATGTCTGTGGATTTTACGACCGCTGTTTGTATGGCTTGTACAAACTCATCCAATGAAAACTCAGCCAAGTTGCCTCCATCTGTTTCATGCGTGCCTACATGTTGTCTTGCAGGGTCTCCTGCTCGGCTCTATCTTGCCATTCCTTAGATACTTTGTCCTCGGAAATCGGTCCACCTGCTGCCCAGGTATAGCAAGTACGAGCACTGTGGCACTTGAAGTCGTGCATCCAGCAATACCCCAGTTCACCATCCTCATCCTCAATGGGCTCTGATGCAGGACCAGGCATGCACTCTTTCATTTTAGGAGAAATGTCGAAAGCAATGCAGTTACCACAACGTGATTCTTTTGCGACCTCGACAGTGGTGTTCCAGTGCTCGGCTGCATCTACCCAATACTGCTCGTCTTCAAGGTTGAGAGGGCCATACTTAATGAATGGCTGTTGAATAGCGTTGTTTCGATTTCGCGTGTTTACTTGCAAGTCGCGAGTTGCCAGCGGGCAAGAATCTCCGTTTGCCATCAGTCCGAGTTCCTTTTGGTGTTCATACGTTCGAGGGCTGTAATTGTACGTTCGAGCAACGCAACATAGTCCCGAGTCATCACAGTAAGAGCTTTACCCTTGTTTCGAGAGTCATTGACTACAAAGTAGACCAACGCAGCAGTGAGCCCCAGGTCTGCAATTGCCGTAGTTTCAGGACCCATGGTTGCCTCTAAGAGATTCGGTTGACGTATCCTACTACATTTATGACATTCGCCGTGTCCGCAAAAGCAGCCACGCGACGAGGAGTAGAGCCGTTAGCCCTCAGGGGGATCCCTTGCAGAATAGAAACCCACCCCGACTTAGAGGGCAGGGTGACAATCATTCGATCAGTAGCAGCGGCTGAACCAGAGTTGTCGTACCCAACGTGCAGAGTCACCTGGACATCCGCAGTGTGGATATTGGTGGCCCACAGCCAAACCTCGTCCTGTTTTGCTCCGTCATTCGAAGTGTCGTGGAGAAAGCTTCCATTACCACTGGTGTCCGTAATCTGGATTGGATTGCCGTCACCTTCAGTGCCGCCTGGGGACAAGTTGAGTTTTTCGTAGACAGCCATCTTATTCAATCCATGGTGAACTTTTGCATTCTTTGAGGACTTTGATCAGGGCATCCATGCTTTTGGCAGTCGATTGCATAGCGGTTTGTGCTGCCGCTGCCTCGGCTTCTGCTCGAACCAAATCACTTTCTTGGATACAGTCCTCGTTTTCGCCTAAGCTCATGCCTGACAACGTGCCTATGCCACCACCAGAGCCCAATAACAATAGACCCCATCCCCATGGAGGCATCTGTGCGAAAGCGTTGGCAGCACCATCACCCATCAGCTTCCCATGTAAGTTGAGATAAACTGAACGAGTACAATCGCGCCGATGATAAGACCTTGGGCCTTGTGAAGTTCTTTCTTGAGAAGTTGGATGTCATCTCGAATCGAGGACACTTCTGTCTCTACAGTTTCGATGCGTTGACCAAGAACTGCTACGTCGGTCTCAAGCTTTCGTACCCTTTGTTCCATCAGTCACCCCTAAAGCTTGCCGCGCAAATACCATGCTTTCTGGTCGGTTGTCGAATCAGTAAAAGATTGGGGGTCGCTGTCTTGAATGCAGACAAAGGCTTCATCGGGCGCTGCTGCCACCACGTTGTTGGCTCTGGTCTGGGTCAAATTAATTAAGGCAAACTTAGAGTATGAGGAAGCAGACGAGGTGGTTCCCATGTCGATTCCCCACAACTGCCCTGCACCCACCGCAGTGACAACATCATCAGCAGCAGAAATGCTGTTCATTTCAATAAGAAGAATAGCCATCTTACACCGCCGTCATTGCGTTTCGATTCGACAGAGGCTGAAGTAAGTACCTGATTTTCTTCACCTTGATCTGGCATCCAAGCCCGGTCTGCGAGTTGAATGCGCCAAACGCCACAGCAATGTGGATGTACCGGTCGCTCAACCCACTATAGATGTCTGAGGTCTGTTGAATAACCGACCCGCTCTGGATCGATCTCGCGTAAGCATTCCCGGTGGAGTAGCTTCCGCCAGCGGTAAAGACCCGATTAGTGCTGTCAATGCTGTTGGCTCCGATGCCCGCCTGATAGACAATAGCGTTGTGCCCTGCTGACCCTGCTGAAGGCTGCCCAGTCCACCGAGCCCCCTGTGCTTGACCGGCTGCATTCCAACTCACATAGCCAGACGAAAACAGGTTGGTTGTGTCATCGCTGCCGTCAGGGTTTCCATTGCCTTTCTTATAGACCTTTGCAAAGCTGTAATCATTGCCGCTTGGAATTACCGGGCTGCCGGATTGATCACTTGCATAGTGAACAATGCCGCACATTGCTTGGCAGAACTTGCCGTATGTGCCTCCAGACCCACCGCCGGGACCAGTGATGTGGGGTGGCTCCAGTTCCATTTCAATGCGAAGGTGGAAGGCTTCGGGGTAGAAGTCGTGATCATCGACACCTGCTGGCTTCTGAATACCGCAAGCATCCCAAGGCTTTAGATGAATGGGGGCAATCAAGAAGGTGCCCTTTACATCTCCTTGAGAAATCTCAATACTAGCAGCAGGAGAAGTAGGGCAATCAAACTGAAGGAAGTCACCAACCTTAGCGATTGTCGCGCTTTTTCCTTGTGAACCAGTGCCGTGAATGACAGTCCAATCAGACGGGTCGAGACTCATCTCGGTCCAATCCTTCCAAGCGTTTCCACCGCCACCAGCAGCAGGAGGTCGGAGAGTGCGTCTGTAGAACGGGCTGTAAAAGGACATTAGTTATCCCTCACAGCCCAATGCAAACGTGCTTTCGTGCAGTTTACTGTGCCTGCATCTACCTTGAGAAACAAGTACAGCTTGCCAGCCGTTGTTTGTCCTGCTGGGGCGCGGAAGTACACCGTTAAATCAATAGCAGTGTTTACCAGACTGGTGTCTGTAATACCAGCATGCAATGTATTGTCCGCAGACTCTCCGGTGAGCGGATCGTCACCGGAGGAGTCGTAGGTCAAGAACGCGCTCACTTTTGTTGGAGAGCCTGATGCTGTGTCGAGTTGAAGCTCAAGATGAGACAGGAAGCATGCTTGCGGCAAAGCTTTTGAGTTGGCATCCGCAGTGGAGTCCTCATGCAAAAGAATCGCTTTGTCCGCAGCATACGAAGTGGCAATAGCACTAACTGTCGCGTCGTTTACAATAAAGCCTTGATCAGCCATCACGGCCTCCTAAGAGAGTGATGGTACGAATCAGGTCCCAGGGTTGCAGATGTCAACAACGAACATTTCAGAGTTCATTTCGTTGTCCGCATGAGCAACGCTCCAGGTTGCCGTAAGGTCCAAGTTGTTGGCTACAGTGGTGTCCAGCGAAAAGCTTGCCTTGTACTGCATTTTAGGAGCAGTTCCAGCCGCGTCTGGATCCTGGTAGCTAAACAAAGCAACAGCGGTTCCTCCTGCTCCAGCAGTACGAACCTGAATAAGACCACTCACAACGTAAATGTCTGAATCTGCTGCATCTACGGCTGCTGACGCCAACAGTGCCTCATTCGAAGCAGGCGTTGCGCTTGATCCAAGTCGCACTCGAATCGTCAACGTATCAGTGCTGTTGTTGTCCTCGACAATACCTGCTGCGTACAGACGAATCGTTGAGCCAGCGACAAGAGTGTTCGCGGGAATCACGCCACGAGATGCTGCGGTCTCAGTAGTGCTGTTCTCAACAGAGGTTCCTGCTGCGACCTGAGCGCCAGCAACCTGGGCAAGAGCGTGCATTTGGGTTCCGCTGGAACCACCATGGTCAACAAACATGCTGATTCCATGCTCAAGCGCGTTGCCGTTTACGAGTTCGATAATTTTGGACATCTGGGTCTCCTAAAGAGAGTCGGGTTGGGGTTGGAAAAAGGGTAACACGGAAACGAGATCTTAGTCACTTTCAACTTCATAGGTGTTCTCAAGCGGTGCCTCTCTGGTTTTTACCTTGGCTTTGAGTTCATTGAGAATCCGCTCGAAGTCTCTCTGTTGACGATAGTGGTGCATAATATAGGCTGTGTCTTTAGTTGGTATCTTTTGAACAGTAAGCATCCAAGTCAAGATGCCCTCCTCGATACCAACACGGGCCCGCTCACCACGAACAAGCTCTCCATCAATAGTTTCTCGGAAAGCAATCGTAGGATTGTCAGGGTCGCTGTAGTCGACCACAAACCCAGCAGCATTCAACAAGTCATACGGCCCAACCTCGCCTGTAATGTCTTGTTCTGATTTGCGTACAGAGATGTCGATGATGTTCTCTCTTCGCTCCTTCTGAAGCATAGACTGGTAATGATCCATCTTTGCTTCGAGAAGAGTTGGGATGACCTGATTCATGCGAGACAAACGCGACATCTGCTCAATAGCTCGTCCAGCAAATCCCACCTCAAAGGGTAGTCCGAATGTGGACATGCCCATGGCCCTTGCCTTGAAGGGATTGAGCCTCGCTAGGTAACCTATTGGACTTTTGTCAATAAAGTCTGCGTCTACACCGGGTATTGCGTTTTCTCGCAGAGGTGCGACAGGGAACACTCCATGAAAACCGTTTGTGTAGAGATACCAAGCAAACGAGTTTGATGCCTCCATTACATGAGTTTGACCTGGGTACTCCTGTGCTTCATAGCTATACATCTCTCGGGACCTTGCCCCGAAGGTCTGAAGCATCATTCCGCCTGTGGTCAACATGTCATACTGAACAAGCCAAAGGGGTATGCGCTCTGGTCGAAGATCTTTTCCTAAAAACAGGTCTTTGTTGAAAACATTGGCCACCACAGTCTGTAGCCAAGGGTTCAACATGACCAGGCCTTTCATTCCGTTCTTCATTTGATCTGAGCGTTTTAAAGCGTCGTTGCTCGGAACAATTGATCCAATCAAGCTAAAGATGTTGAAGTGAGTCTTCAGCGCTTCAATCAAAGGCAGCGGCGGAGAGTTGTACCTGTACGCTTGCGTGAGAATGTCAGCGGCAGCGTTTTTGTAGAGCAGACCAAAGCGACCCAAGTTGAAGTCGCTCTCAATCATTTGTTCGTCCCCTTCCAAGAACATTTGATTGAGCCCACGACCGAGTCGGATCTGCATTAAGGCACGATGTGGGTTGGTCAACAACGTGTGGTAGACCAAGTCAATGTTCTTGCGCTGATAAGCGTAGAAGATGAACGCATTTCGCATAAACGTTTTTTCAAACGCTGTCAGATCTGCGTAGTCAAACAAAGCTTTTCGAGCAAGTTCTGACGCTTC
>FUFK010042366.1_pt1 | contig 10713 bp, 5 predicted proteins | sample 1021851 | NCBI WGS metagenome assembly FUFK01 (sample SAMEA51879418, study PRJEB19060) | metagenome
ATAGTATAGATGCAAGTAATAGAGCTATATCTAAAAAAGAAGATGATTTGAAAAAATCTAAACTAGAAGAAGCAAAAGCTATGGCTGGTATTGAAGCTGTAAGAGATAAAAAATTAATAGACTTATCTAAATTAAAAACTGAAAAACAAGCTAAACAAGCTTTAGCTGATTATTATAAATCTATGGACCCTAAAACTAAACTTAGTGCTCCGGGACAAATAGCTAAAGAAATATTAGATGGTGTATATGGACCACCAGAAAGTTTAAATATTTATAAAACAACAGATGAAAAAGGAAATAAACTTCCTAAACCAATTATTGATTCTAATAAATTATTAGAATTAGCAGCATCTAAAGTATCAACAATAGCTGCAGCTGATGTTAGACAAGAAACTGATTTACGAGAAGCATTTGTAAATGAAGTTAATAAAAAAATGGCTAATGTAAATACAACAATGGAAATATTTCAAATGGTTGCAGATGAGGGTATATCAATACAAGATGCTGAACAGAGAATTAGATTAAGAGTACAAGCAAATATAGCTAAACAATTAGGTATTTCTATAGAACCAAAATATTCTGGTGGTGTTGTTGGTAAATCTGCTCAAAGTTTTAATGATGTAGTAAAAACTATCAATGCCTAAGTTTGTTCAAACACCTGATGGAATAACACACCAGTTACCTGATAGTGTAACTGACGAAAACTATTTAGAAGAAAAAGAAAAATTTTTAGCTAACTACAATACACCCCAAGAAAATTTCCCTTCAATAATCCAACCCCAACCCCAACCTCAACCTGAAACTTCAGATACATTTAGTATTCGTGAAAATATACCGGGATTTGCAGGAGATTTATTATCAGGTTTAGAGTTAGCAAAAAAACAAGCAAGATTAGAAAGAAGTTATACCGAAGAAGATTTAGATAGAAGTGGTTTAGGAAAACAAATACGAGGTTCTTTTTCAAAAGAGTTTGTAGAATTACCTAATAGAAATGATTTATATAAATTTGCAGCAAAAAGAAGATTACTAGAAAATGAAAGAATAGAAATTTTATCTAAAGATATTTTAACTAAAGAAGATAAAAATAGATTAGTTGAAATAGATAAATTAATAAATGAAGGAGACATAGCAAATATTTCTGTAGAGGAAGCAGATTCACAATCTATAGAAGAAGTTAATAAAATAGTTTCACCCATAATTAGTGCCAATCCTAATCTTATTGCCGACCCATATGCTCAATTAGCAATAACTACTCCAATAGCAACAAAATTTAGAGATGATAAACTTGGTTTAAATGATGCAATAAAACTTAGACAAGATAACATTAAAAAATCTGTAGATTTTCAATCAACCATAAAATATTCTAAAAGTTTTCAAGATTTAGCCGCTGCTACATCTTTTGAAGAATCTATGGAAATATTTTTATCTGACCCATTTAACTTAATGGGACAAGTATTAGCTTCAAGTTCAGCACCAATGTCAAAATCATTATTTGCTGGTGTTACTGGAAGTCTTGTTGGAGGTCCAATAGTAGGTGCAGCAGCAACTGGTATTACTTCTGGTTCAGTAGATGCTGCATATTCATTTACAGAATATATGGTAAAAGATGGCGTTAATATAGATGATGTTGAAGAAGTAGCAACTTTTATGACAGACCCAGAAAAAGTAGCAGCTGCAAAAAAATATGCAAGAACAAGGGCAGTATTTATAGGTGGTTTTGATGCATTATCTTTTGGTTTTGGTTCTAGGATAATAGCACCTGCTAGATTAGGTTCTGCTCCTAATAGAGCATTATTTAATTCAATAGTAGTTCAACCACCATTACAAGGAGCATTAGGTGGAGCAGGAGAATACTTTGCTCAATTAGCTACTTTGGAAGAGGGAGAACAAATACGAGTTGGTGAAGTATTTATGGAAGCTATAGGTGAAATAGCTTTTGCTCCTGTAGAAACAACATTAGCTCAAGCAGGTACACGATTTGCAGATTACAAAAATATACAAAGAGAAGCTGCACAAAAACAACAAGAAAGATTTAATAACTTTGAAACAAGTTATGCAAATTTAACTGAAGAACAAAAAAGAAATTTTGATATAAAGTTTGAAGAAACTTATGAAACAATACGAAACAATAATCCAGACAAATCTACAAATGAAATACTTGATTTAACTTTAAAGGAAGTTGGAATAACAGATGAAATCCTTGAAGCTCAAAAAATTATTGAAGAAAATCCACTAGAAAATTTAGCATATAATGAAACTGGAACAAGAAATGAAACTGCAGTTGTTCCAAATCAAAATGGAACTTTTGATGTTATAACCGGAGATACAAGCCAACCTAATAATTTTAGAGTTCTTCGTACTTATGATAATGCTGAAAGAGCAGCAAAGGTTTCACAAGAATTAAACTTTGATATAAATACATATGTAAATAGACAGACATTTGAACAAGATGCGGTAATGCAAAATTTAGACATTACTAATCCATTTGTAGAATCTTATGCAAATAACAGTTTAAATACTGTGCTTGATGGAATAACTTTTGGAAACATAGAAGATGCAGGAGTTTCTCCAGAAACTATAGCTCTTTTAAAAGATATAGCACAAAATAATTACTATATATCTCCTGAAGTTTTAAAAGCAAACTTATCTAAAAAAGAATTTGATGCAGTCATGCGAATAAAAGCAGACACATTAAATGCTAAACCTAAAAAGTCTATATCAAGTACAGCGTTTAATACTTTATTAAATAATAAAAATGTTGAAAGTAATATTAATTCAGATAGTTTTAAAAGATTTGCACTTCAATTTACTGGAGAACAAGATGTAAATAAAATGAGCATAGCTCAAAAAAGAGTATTGTTTACTTTATTAGAAAACTTACCAGCTTCTCCAGACAAAATAAATTTACCAGATTTTACTCCTAGAAGTTTTAATGTTGATGATTATAACAAAGCAAAAGCAGAAATAGAAAAACAAGGTAAGGCTACATTAAAAATAATACAAGATGCAACAGGATTAAATAAAGTATCTGCAAAAAGAATAATGGAGTACTTTGTTACTGCTGGTTATGTTAATAAAAAAGGTAACAAGTTTGAGTTTGCTGGAACAGATAATCAAATCTATAACATAGATGGTACTCGTAGATTAACTTCAGACATCGAAATAAATAAAGATATTGAAAATGTTAAAGAAACACTTGTTAATGACACAACAATAACTTCAAATGTTCGTTCAAGAGTAGCAACTTTTTTAGATGAATTAACAGACCCTAATATTATTGAAACAGCAGGTGGTAGTTATAATCCTGTATTTAATGAAATACTTTATACGATAGATAAAGCAGACTTAAATTTACTAGACAAAAAATCAGACCAATATAATCCAAAAGAATTTTTAGCTACATATGCTAGGTTACAAGGACATGAAAACTTTCATGCATTAATTCAAGCAGGGTTATTTACACAACAAGAAATAGATGCACTTACAAATTATGCAACTAATAAAAAAATAAGTTCTAAGTTAGAAAAAGCATTACAAAGAAAATTTAATACACAAGAAAAATATTCTGATAAAACATATCTTGAATTTGCAACTGAACAATATACAGGTCAAGTAGGATATGAAAGTCCTGTAGATATATTAGAAGAAGGTATGGCTTTAGTATTTGAAGACTATATAACAACTAATGCAAAAATTACTGGCAGACCAAAAACAACTTTACAAAAAATATCTAACTTTGGAAAAGCTGTAGGTAATGCTTTAGTTAATAATGGATTTTTTACAGTAGAAGATATTGTAGATAAAACATTACAAGGAAAAATAGCAGATAGAAATAGAGGTGTATCAAATAGAATTAAAAATACAACCACTTTATTCAATTTACCCGAACAAAAAGATGTAATTGTAGCTGATGAACCAAGTGTTAAATTTTCTTTAAGAGAAACAAATGCTAGATTAACTGATAACACTAAAGAAAAATTAGAACAAGAGTCAGGTGCACCTACATTAGAGGGACATTTTAGACAGTTATATGGAAGTATTCCATCAATACCNCCNCCTATAAAAGANTTTTTAAGAGATGCNAAAGGAGAAGGTTCAGAATATATAGCACCATTATTAGATATGGGTCCTACTGCTTTTGTTCAATCAAGAGTAGGTAATAGAAAAGACCAAGGAACATTTTATTATCCTTTTGAATATCCAAAAGACTTAACTGTAAATCAAGCACAACAAATTTTTGATGGCATAAATAGAGTAACTAAAGAATCTATAGCATTATTTCCTGATGAAGTAATGGTATATAGAGGTAGCCGTATAGATGATAGTTTTAATTTAATACCTGTAACTACTAATAAATATATAGCAGAAATGTTTGGAAAAAANCAAGAAAGAAGACAGGAAAATGTAGAAGCTTTTTATTTTTCAGAACGATTAAATGAACAAGGTATAAGTTTACAACAGTTTGCACAAGACATAGAAAATCTTACAGCAAATCCAAGAGATGTGGCTAAGTATGGATATGATGTTAAAAGATTTATTTTACCCAAAGATTCTATTGTAGCTAATATGGAAGCTTTATATGCTGGTGAATCAATGTTGGGTGGTATGTTTGGAGATAGATACAACTATAAAGGAGAACAAGAGTTTTTAGTTCCTAGAGAATTGTTAATAGATGACTTTGGCAATACTACAGGCAGACAAGTTTTAACATCTCATCTTTTAGAATACAGTAAAGTTAAACGACAAAGAATGAGAATAGCAAAGGAGTTTGAAACTCTAACATCTGGTTTATTTAACATACCTGAAAATTTAGTAACAACTTTAACACCAGAACAAGTTATAGANGAAAGAAAAAATTTAATTAAATTAGCTAAGTCTCCACAATATCAAAAACAAAATATAGCTTATGAAGATTTATATGCTTTAGTTACACACCCAGCTATGATAGCTACACAAATAGAAGCTTTAAATATTCNTGATGTTTATGACAANTTAACTCNAGCACAANTAAATCAAAGAATAGATGATATGCGACCAGAGTTAATTAATANAGCTGNAAAATATGCAGGTGGTGGAGAAAATGTAAAACAAAATAGAAAAGCAGTTATANTAATTGGACCACCNGCTACAGGTAAATCAACATTTGCTGAAGACATAGCTGCAAGAGAAGGCTATGCAATAATTGATTCTGATGATGCTAAAAAAATAATGCCTGAATTTAATAATGGTATAGGTGCTAATGCNACACATAAATTTTCTAAAATAGTTTCTAGTNNAATTGCACAAGAANTTATAGACCAAGGTTTTAATGTAATACTTCCAAAAGTTACTGGCAAATCAGATTTTCGTCAACAACCAGACCAAACAAAGTTAAATGATTTAATTTTAAGTATAGAAGATTTACAAAGTAAAGGATATAAAGTAGATGTTGTTTATCCAGATGCAAACATTAATCAAGCATTAGTAAGAGCAGTTACTAGGTTTGGTGAAACAGGAAGATTTGTAAATATAGATTATTTATTGACAATAGATAATAAAGTAAGAGACACTTATAATGCATTAAAAGAACATTTTAACGCTGATACTACAGATGATGTAGGATTTACCTACATTAATAATAACTTTAAATTAGGAGAGCACATTGTCGAAGAAGATACCGCCCAACTATTTCAAGACGATAGAATCGTTGATAGAGATAGAGGTAGAAGCAGAAAATATAGCCAAAGAAAGATACAAAAAATCACCCCAGAAGAATCCTCCCTTATCGGAATTGCTGAAGAGCAAAAACAAAACTCAATAGCAGCAGGTGTAACACCTGTAATAAATACTAACGCTGACCCTAAAGCTGTAGCTTCAGCAGTAAAAGCACAACAAGAAATTAAAAATAGTACATCTGAAAATAATGCAGATGTAGATTCTATTATTTCTGATATACCAAATGATATTAAATTAAAATATTCATTTAATAAAAATAATAATCCTTTAAATAAAAATGCTGAAGAGTTAATAGAAAATTTAACAGTAAGAGATGACACGATTGAAAGCAAAACAACCGGTCAGCTTATATTAGAGGGTTTTAAATCTGTTGACCCATTAAAATATAGAGAAGCTTTTATAGACCAGTATGCAAGATTAGCAGAAACAGATTACAAAGCAGGTAGAAAAAATAAATATGGAGATAAAACTTTACTTGCTAGTATGTCAGCAGGTGCAGCTTTATATTTTTCTGATAGGTCAGGAGATATATTTCAACAAGCATTTTTAAGAGGTGTTCCTGTATATGATAAAAATAAAGGATACACTTATGTAACTGATATATCTCCTATAGATAATCAACCAATAGTTCCATACTTTGAAGTATTTAAACCTGCTTTTAAAAATCCTAATTTACTTTGGGCTTTCCAAGCAGTGCAAAGAGTTAAAAGAGAAACAAGGTTTAATAAAGAAGGTAGAAAAGTAAAAGTAACAGCAGCCGATAGAAAAAAAGCTAAACAAGCTTTAAAAGATTATCCTGAATTACAAACTATGATAGATAGTTATAACAGAACTAATGAACATACAGTTCAATTCTTAGTTGATACAGGTGTATTAGATGAAAAAACAGGTAAAGAGTGGTTAGCAAATTCAGATTATATTCCTTTTTATAGACCGCTAGAAGGAATGGAAGGATTTAAAGGACCAAAAATATTTCAAGGTTTATCCATAACTCCATTTCAAAGAGCAAAAGGTAGTGAAGAAAAAGATATTGTTGACCCTATTACTGGCATTACAAATAATTTAAGAGCAGCTATAAATGTAGGTATGAAAAATATAGCAGCTAATAGAGTAATGCGTAACATGATTGACATGGGNGTAGCTAAAAAAGTTAAAGGTAATGTNAAAGGACCAGACATTGTTACCATAAGANTTAAAGGAAAAAATGTAAANTNNAAAGTAGATGACCCATTACTATTTAATTCTTTTGTAATGATGAATAAGTCAGATAACTTTNTACCACAAAGTTTATTTATGAATATACTTAGACTTGGTAAAAGAGCTGTTAGTGATTTAATAACAAGAGTTCCTGANTTTTGGTTTAGACAAATAGTAAGAGACTCTGCTTCAGCTTCTGTTTTAAGTGGTGCTAATTATGTTCCAGTATTTTCCTCTATTAAAGAAAGTTTAAGTATAGCCAAAGGAATGATTACCGGCAGACTTCCAGATGAGTTTGTTAAATTAAGAAATGCAGGAGTTATAACAGGATACGATAAAGGCGTAAGAGATGTAGATACCACTGAAAAACTTATAAATAATTTATATAAAAACGCTTTTAAAAAAGAACGACCAACAGCAAAAAAAGTATTAATGTTCCCTATAGATTTAATAACTACTATATGGGACATAATGGGACAAGGCACAGCTATAACAGATGCTGCTACTAGAGTTGCTGTATATAAAGACACATTAAAAAGAACAGGCAACGAAGCTGAAGCAATCTTTCAAGCATTAGAAGTTTTAAACTTTACAAGGCGTGGCAATAACGAGTTCTTTCAATTATACGCACAGTCAACCATGTTTTTAAATCCTAGACTNCAAGGACTAGATGTTTTTTATAGAGGACTAACAGGAAGATATGGTATAGGCAGAGGTTTATCAAGAAGCAAAAGATTAAAGTCTGTATTGTTAAGAGTTGCTGCTATGTCTTCTTTATCAGTATATTATTATTTACTAGCAAAAGATTCAGAAGAATACGAAGAAGCCCCTGAACAAATTAAAGATAACTATTTAATTATTCCGGGCAGTAAAAAATTAACTGGACAAGTAGTAGCTATACCTAAACCTTTTGAAGTAGGGCTACTTACCATGACTGTTCCCGAAAGACTTACAGCTTACTTTATGGACGATATAGCAGGTCAAGATGTTGCAGATAGTTTAAAAAGAAACATAGGACATACTCTTTCTTTAACATTACCAACGGCTGTTGACCCTTTAGTAGAAAATTATTTTAATTATGATTTTTTTACTAAAAGACAGATAGTTCCTGATTACTTAGAGGGAACAGGAGACTTAGCATACAGACCAACTACAGATACATTATCTAAAAAAATAGGAGATGAGTTAAACATNAGTCCTCTTTATNTAGAAAATTTATTTAGAAGTTATACTGGAACACTAGGCTCTTGGATAATGATGCTAACAGATAGTTTAATTAGAGAGGGTTTAACAGATGCGGAGAGAGTAAAATATGGGCTTGACCAACTTCCTGTTGTAGGAACTTTTCTTTTACCCGCAGAGGGAAGCAATTTTGAAAATCAATTCTATAGTTTAAAAGGAGATGTTGACGATTTAGTTAAAACATTTAGACAAGTAGAAAGTAATATTGGAGATAAAGGCGATATAACTTATATGTTAGGTATGACTGATGAATATAAAACTGAGTACATGGATACATTAAAAAATTTACAAACTGAACTAACAAAAACAGCCGACCAACTTAAAGAATTTAGAAACTTAGAAGCAAAAATAGTCAACAGTACAACTCTTAGTTCAGCAGAAAAGAAATCTCAACTTGATAATATAAGAGCTGTTAAAAATGAATTGTTAAAAGGTTATCCAGAATTACGCAAAATTTATTTAGAAGAAATAAAAGAAAGAGCTGTAGTAAGATAAATATTAAAGCGTTAATATTTGTTTGAGCTATAAAGTCTGCGAAGGATTAAGAATTTTTTTATCGCATAGCTTACAGCCCCGTATTTACGGGGTTTTATTTTTTTGTTTTTTTTTGCAGCAGGACGCTGCGAAATTTTGCTGGTGTATTTTTATTCTTTAAAGATTTCTAAAACACATCTAGGATTATCTTTATCAACTCCACCAAATTTATAAATGACTTTTTTAATTTGTTCAAAGCTATCATCTTCTAATACCTCTGCTTTTACTAAAGCATCACAAGTAAACTTATCAATGATAGAACAAGGATTACTGACATCTAATCTTCTTTTACTCTTAGCGTAATATGTATAGGTTAAACGAACAGGGGTTTCATATTTAGGATAACTAATCCTAGCAACTAAATTCTCTGCGTATATCTTTTTGGCACTTGCTAATGTTCTGTAATGAGAATTGCGGTAGTTATTAAGATTAAGAATGAACTTCTTATTCTTTGAGTAATAAACCTCTAATGGTAAATCAATTTTCACTATTTCATTTTTCTTCTTTTAAAGGTCTTATTCTAAAAAAATTTGCGTGTTTTGGATAGGTGTGAATGAAGTATCTTGCGTAGTAGCAGATAAAGTCGTTGGATATTTTGAAGCAATCGCCCTTAGTGTTGACATCTGTTTCCCATCTAATGCGTTGCATCACAGCCCAGTGAGAGTAATGCTTCCTACCTGAACGGATAGCTTCAAAGGTAAACTTCTGAAACAATACCCACACTTTAGGATTTTTCTTATGCCAAGCCCACCATCTTTCTTTGTTAGTAGGTTTATCTTTAAGCATAACGATTAACTGGATTTAAGTTTACTACTTTTCTTTGGGGTCTATACTTATGAGTTTTATTGTATTTCGGTAAATAACCCTTTATTAATTTTTTTTCCCAATATCTTCTTCTACTTTCTTTGCAATATAAAATCCTAAACGAATCAAATTTTTTTTCAGATTTAATGTGCGAACATACCCTAGCATAAGGATTTATACTTTCTCCTACATAAACAACAACATTCTTCATAAATAAAATATATACTCCATGTTTAAATATTTCGTTTACTTTAAACTTTCTTCTATGTGATGCTGTTGTAGAATATTCAGCTTTTATTTCTTTTTCTGAAAGATAATGATGTGTCAACATTCCTGTTGTACCTAATGAAATAGTATTACCAAGAGATGTTGTTCCTAGTGTTAGTGTTCCTGTTGACATTATGTGGCTAACATTTATACCCATTCTTCGCTGAATTGGTCTATGAGTTCACGAAGTTTCTCTCTAGCTTCCTTGTTGTCCATTAATTCTTTTCTACTTTCAACTCCAATGTAGTTTCTTACATATACAGATGTTTCTTTTTCGCCAAATTCAGTAGAAACTCCTTGCTGAAATCCGCATTTCTGTGCAACAAAATCCTGAAAGTCAGTATCTTTACACATTAAACCCGCTCTCGCCACTGCTCTTTCGCCCTCTGTCTTTTGTTTTGGCACTATAGGTTCTTCATTATCATCTAATTGAACCATAGCAACTTGATACCTAGAGCCAACCCAATCCCTAAATAAACTTTCAGGAACATCATCAGGGTGTACTGATAGCGTTAATATAAATCCGTGCTTGTCTTGTCGCATAGTAAGTTTGACAGCTTCAAAATTAATCGTTGCTCTTTTCATTTGGTTTTCATAATCCATTAATCTTCCCCCCTATATTCTGCAAATAACCCTCTGACAAAGTTTTTTAAGTCTGTAAAGTTATCTCTCATGTCTTGTTCTTCTTGTTTACTAACTAAAAGAACAGCTTCTTCTTTTTCTACTTCAATAGCTTTAACTATTTCTTTTTCTAAAACATTAATATTCATACTACCTCTTATCTATTTCATCTTTAATAATTAAATACATCATTGTTGCCACAATATATATACCACCTAAATACATTAACACTGTTAGAATATCAGCTATCATTATTTAATTTTATTCCACCACACTACAGCGATTGTCGTTAATCCTACGAACACAACCGCTAAAATTAAAATATCAATCATC
>FUFK010062208.1_pt1 | contig 10712 bp, 13 predicted proteins | sample 1021851 | NCBI WGS metagenome assembly FUFK01 (sample SAMEA51879418, study PRJEB19060) | metagenome
GTCTAAAACTCCTGTCAAATCTCCTGATTTTTTACTGTAATTTGCCAATAATGTGCCTGCAGATCCGTATTTTCCCGAGTTTAATTGGCTTACAATAGAGGATGCAGAGAACTCTTTTTCCGTAGTGTTATGCCCGAAACTCGCTAATGCGTCATACATACTGCTTGTCACTGGCTTACGAACATTCTTCGAGAGCATGCCTTTTAGCTCTGATGCATCGTTGATATGTCTTTCGAGTTCAGCAGATGCTTCGGATTCGTTTACCGATCCTGGATAGGTTTTCGTGACTGGTTTACCGAGCCATGTTTGTTGTCCATAGCCGATAGTAAAGTTGCCATCGCTGTCTTGATAGGGACTTTCTGAGAAAGTGAAGGATTTCTTGATGTTTTCTAATCCTTCGGTAGATATCTTATGTCCTGAAACTGGTCTTGCTTCNTCNANTGTGGTTTGATTGGCGGTACTGCCTGTGACTCCNTTACTCTCTACGAGTTGCCCATCTTCCCCTTCGGTGATGCTGTTTAGAAAGTCTAACTGTCGGCTGTTCTGTTTATAAGCCATACCAGTGTTCTCTACTGGGTCTTGCGGTACTCCTGGAATGGTACCAATCATAACTGGCTGTTGTTTATCGGGATCCGTGAAGATAATCGCTACGATAGTGCCTACGACTACACCTGGATTCGCTCCGACTCCCGATATAGAAGCCGAAGTGACTGGATTTATCGGTATGCACCATGGTAGATCCTCGGTGGGTAGTTTGGCAGTGTCACTGTTATGTACTCCGTGAACACGCACCTTACAACGACCGATCTTTAACGGATCGTTGCGGTTTTCTACGATACCTGTGTATATTGTGGTCATGCGGACTCCCTTAACTTGCCTAGATCGATTATCATACTATCTTTGAATATTTCCATNCTACAGGTGTGTGCTTTCGGTGTTATATTGTGACCGATNCCACTGATTAGATAATTACCACTAAACATTGGGTCTAACATGTCAGTATCCTTATCCGTGGCTTCTCTACGATAGGTGGTTAGATTGATTACTTTACCGACTGTGTAATCGAACCTTCCAGGCACTTCAATATTGAGTACAAAGGCACGAGCAGTAGCCATCTGAGCACTTCTTTGTAGTATCGAGCCTTCTACCGATGTATCGCCGAAACCCTTATGCATATTCTCATGAGTATGTAGGAAAAAGCTACTAGCATCCTTATTGGCGATTACTTCTGGTGTGGCTAGTGAGTATTTATTCAGATGCGGTAGATTTTCAAACTCTAACTGGGCATTATAATGCTCACTGGTGTATGTCTTAGTAGTAAAGTCATAGTTGGTCAGCTTATTTACGAACATACCCTGTTTTAGTCGTTCGAAGAAGTTAAATCCTTCATGCATAAACAGTTTAGACACCTTGCGGTACGATGCTTCAATATCAGCACCTGCTGGAGTCTCATTATCATCAATAAATTCTTGTATGATATTCCCTTCATACAGTTCCGACAGTCCTACGAAGTTATATCCTTCCCTATTCTCAAAGAACAGGTAGTCGGCTATGCCTTTCTCGTTGATGGCTCTTTCCGTGACATAATCGATGGCTCTCATCGGTGACCAGCGATTACATACAAAGCGAGTACCATTCATAGTGGGTGTTATCTTTAAATTCTTGGTAGTTTTAAATCCTTTCGGGTCGTCCATGACTAAGTCTTTGACGATATTACTACAGAAACCCTTTTTAGCACTGTCTAAGGAGTTATTTCTATCCTTAACAGCATCGGTGTTGATAAAGTGGAGGGTATAACCGAGTTTCGTATCACCGAGAGCGACTCGTTCGGTTAGTTTGAATATGTAGAAAGTTCCTGTGAATTTACCACCTGGAAAGTCAGGTGTTTCTATATCGACTCTAAGCAGTTCTTGGCCAATCAGTGGCATACGATTAACTAAGTCTTGAGCATCCTGTAAAACCACCTTTCCTGTAATGAATGGGGAAAAGAGGTTTTCATAGAACTCAATAAAAGAAATCTGTTCTCTAATATCTATCTTGGATCCACCTGCAATCAACTCTACTGCGTTAATCGAGACATCACCAGCGAATGTGACTCCGTCTTGTGCCATAATTTATATTTCCATTTTCTTAAACTCACGAACTATCTGATTGACTAGTGTCGGAGTGACAATTTTTATTCTCCTTTTAGCTTCGTTCCTATCTTGCTCATATTGCCTATGAGTCTGAGCAACTGCACCAGCGACAGTACTGTCTACAACAAGACCATCCTTCTTATACCATTTAACTGCATCGGGACTAGTGTAGTTTGCGGTAATCATTGCTTCTAAAGCATCGTTCTCTAAGGGAAAGTCATTGACATAGTCGTATCTGTCGTTGATGAGCATGATAACCCAGTGTAATTGTGGGTCACCATAAAGTCGTTCTGCTAATGCTTCTATCGTTTCGTACTGTTTCAAGTCATAGAACTCATAAGCAGTAATATTTTGTAGTATCTGTTTTCTTAACCTTACATTCGTTGTTATATCGGTAAGAACTTTTAGTTCTTCACCATCACCGACACGAGTCAGGTAAAACATCTTCTCAAATTTTTTAAAGTAAGTATCAGCCATCTATATCTCGTCGATTGATTGGGATGTTTGTGCTTCAGGTACATCCAGTCTAGTAGTTTCCTGTGGTGGAGTTTCACCGAAGGCAGCAAGATGTCTTTTAGTAAGAATACTAAGCTCTTGAAAGGATAGTGTCATATTTATCTGTGTAGGAGCTCCATTATCAAACGAAGTAAACTGTCCTTGTGGNGTATAGTTTACATTGACCTCTTTTAGTACAGCTGATGTGTGTTTATGTACGAATGGGTTCTCTTGGTCACCGATATAGTAGTATATCTCGAACTCTCCAGGATATAAGTAAAGGAAACCCTCGTCATCCTTAAAATCAGGATGCATATGGAATCTAAATGTGTTAATTATGTTTCTTATGTTAGCTGACTCTTCAGCNGAGCGAGGNAAGAACTGATAGTCATACTGAAAAGTTCTAAAGTCCATGTTCTTAAATATTTGTTCTTTTTTAGGGTTAGGNGCNACACCTGCCATGGCTTGTATTGCTTCACTGCCTGGAACATTCTGTAATGCAGCAGATTGTACTACNCCAGCACTACCATCAGTCAAAGTTTTAACTAATCCATCGATTGCAGCTTTACCACCACCACCTTCTGCTACACCTTTCGCTAAATCAGTGGCTCCTTGTGTAAGTACATCAGCACTCTGCATGAATGCTTGAGCCATAAATGTTTCTGCTTCTTCATACTGAGCACCAGCACGGATAGCAAAGTTATTCGGCATGTGTAATGCGATAGCATGCTTCATTCTTTTAAGTGGCTTACTAAATTTCTTACCAAGTGCTTTAATACTTAATCCGTCTTCGGCATTACCTAAAGTGGCAGCATTCGCAGCACCACCTGCACCTACAACAGCAGCACCTTTGGTTATACCACTTGCACCACCACTAATTAATCCACCGAGGATACCACCAGCACCTGCTCCTGTTAAAAACTGTGATGCGATAACTGATAGATTACTAAAACCTGCACCATTGATTGCTCTACCAACTGCAGGATCTACATCAGGCATAGCATCTGTGACTTCTTGTACTATTTTAGANTCCTGTCTTTCGTTGATAAAGAACATCATATAGTTCCCTCCATAATCGGGAACATTTAATAAGTCGTTGGGATATGATAGATGAGTGACAGAATAAGAGGGACTCTTATTACTTTTATCAACTGCTTCGTTCAGATCTTGGTCTGATACTGTACTTTGTATTTCTCTTGTAATGGTAGTTGATGATTGAGCTGGAGTTGTTTCTGTGCCTGCATCTTTTTTTAAAGTACCATGCCTAGCTGATTGTCTACTCATTAATGTGTCCCTAAATAGTTTTCTATAGGATATATTTAGTTATGTTTCACAAAAGAAAATACACCCCAATTAATCCACAGAAATACGAAGGAAATCCCAACAACATTATAATGCGTTCAAGTTGGGAAACTCGTTTCGCTTCGTGGTGCGATAAGTCTGACCATGTAATTAAGTGGAAAAGCGAGGAAACTGTTGTTCCTTATCGCTCACCCATAGACGATAGAATACATCGATATTTTATTGACTTTACTATCACAATAAAAGATAGACATGACCAACTCAATACCTATTTAGTTGAAATAAAACCAAAAGTACAGACTCAACCACCAAAATTTAAGGGAAGAAGGACTAAAAGATATCTGACCGAGAAGAAAGCATATATTATTAACACTGCTAAGTGGAAAGCAGCAGAACAGTATGCGTTAGATAGAGGGCAGAAGTTTATTATCATAAACGAGGATGACTTAGGTCTAACTTGGACTACAGGTCTCGAGAAAAAAACTAAATAGTAGATAAACAAAGGAATTATTATGCCCAAGCCAAAATTAGGAGACCCAACTGATTTCTCATATCGCATACACAAGGTCACGAAAGTAGTTGATGGTGATACCATAGATGTCATCATAGATATAGGATTCGATATCATGTATAAGTCAAGAGTGAGAATGTTTGGTATAGATACTCCCGAATCAAGAACAAGAGATAAAGAAGAAAAGGTCAGAGGACTTTTAGCAAAGAAATATCTATCTGAGTCGCTCAAGAAAGGTAAGAAACTGGTACTTAAAACTTACAAGGACTATGAGACTGGTAAGTTTGGTAGAATACTTGGTGATGTATGGATAGATGGTAAATCTATTAATGCTCAGATGATAAAAGATTTTATGGCTGTACCATATAATGGTCAGTCAAAAGAAATGGTTGAAAAATTACACGAAGCAAATAAACTTATGCTTCAACGACTAGGAAAGATAAGTGGCTAAGACACCAACACAAACATTTTTTGATAAGGCATCAACAGATCCTAACATCGCTAAGAAATCTAGAGGATGGTTTAATAAGGAAGTTGTAAGGTTGCGTCAGATGCGACCACAACCAAAGACACTGATGAAACAGGCAGGTCGTTCTACACGACTACTTCCTGGCAGGTTGTATATGTTTCAATACGATCCGAAAGGAGCCGATACCCTGCCATATTACGATATGTTTCCTTTGGTATTCCCTTTTGAAATACAGTCAGACTTCTTCTTAGGTTTGAATATGCACTATCTACCATACCTATTACGCATTCGTTTGTTAGATAGATTGATGACATACGCATCAAATAAAAAGATGGATGACACTACACGATTAAAGTTTCAGTGGAGTGTTATAAAAGGATCGTCACGATTAGCACTCGGCAGACCTGCTGTAAAAAAATATTTAAAGACACAAGTAAAATCACAATTCCTACAAGTAAATCCTGACAACTGGAACACAGCATTGATGCTACCAGTTGAAAGATTTAGAGGTGCAACTAGGGATCGTGTTTGGAGAGAAAGTTTAGAAATAGCACAGAGTTAATATTATGCAATTGCCAGAATATGCAAGCTGGTCTAAAGAGAAAAGACACCAAGCTAAAATACAAGGAATATTTCGTTATGGGGACTACCCAGGACTTGATGAAGTATTCGACCATATCCTACCACTCTGCCCACAACTATTAGAAGAAGTTATAGAGCCATACTCTGGCGATACCATACAAGAAAAGCTACATGAGATGTATGTACAGGATACCTTGCCTGTATTTGAAACTGCACGAATGAAATTTACTGAAGAATCTAACAGAGGTAGAAAACAACTCGGTGTTGGTAATATGGATAATTGGCATGCGTTTAATATTATATGGAAACCTGGAAAGTATGGTATATCAGAAGTATCTGAAGAAAGAATGGCAAAACATCGTGGACGATTACCTTTACTACAGAAAGAAGTTATAGCGAAGTATGGTGAGCACATCAATGTAATTACTTACTCAATGATTGCACCAAACTCAGTTGTTCTGAGACATACAGGTCATGAGAATGCAGATGGTAAGTTTCTTCGATTACATTTTCCTTTACATATACCAGAGGGTGATATATTTTTAGAAGTAAATGATGAAGAGATAACTTGGGCACAACCTTTTGCATTTAATAATCAGATAGTACACTCAGCACATAATAGAACTGATAAACATAGGTTGGTTATGCTATTAGATTTATATAGACCATCCCTTGGCATACCCAAGTCATACCATATAGATAAACTACAAGACCTTGTAGGTTGTAAGGATAAATATTTAATTGACTATGCCAGAGATGGCGAAGTCTTAACTCCAAGCTGGAAGTCAGGAGCCATAGAGAATGATTAATGTACCATGGTGGGCAACTATACCCAAGGCAGAACTGCGAAGAATACAAGAACAAAAGATATTTAAAAAAGGAGAGTATCCTAAATTAGATGCTATCATGGATGAGTTAGAAGCTCAAAAAGATAATCTAATAAATGACCTCGTTGGCCATCTACCTCCTGAGTGGACTATGGATAAGAAACTACAATGGGTGTTAGATAATAAAGCTGTTCCTGTTATGAATAGAAAAGGTATGGGACATCACTCTGGTGATAAAGATAAAAACCCTGCTCGACTTGATGCTTGGCAGAATGTATATCTAAAATATCAAAGACCTGAGACTATGTATCCTGATTATGAAGGAGAAAAGGTAAGACCACAATATCCTACAGCGAATGCTATCATAAACAAGTATGAAGAGGTCGTTCCCATTGCTAATTACTCTATATTAGTCAAAGATAGTATCATTCACAGGCATACAGGTCCTGAGAATCGTCGTGGACACCATTTGAGAGTACATATACCACTACATATACCCAAAGGTGATATATTCCTAGAGGTCAATGGTACAGAGGTTGACTGGTCAGAGTCCTTTGGTTTTAACAATCAATACACGCATTCAGCCCATAATTATTCATTCGAACATCGTCTTATACTCCTAATTGACTTCGACAGAAGGTTTTTAGGCATTCCATCAGGACTTCATTTTGATAAAATGCAAGAAATTACAGGCGATCCCAACATAGAATATAAAAGAATCTAACTAAATAGTTGTATGGCTGATAATTTAAACGAAGCACCAAAGACGACCCTCAACGATTTTACATCACAAATCAAAAAAGAGGGTGTAGCAATAGTAAACAGATATGCTGTAGTCCTTCCTAATTTTGAAGGATCTGATATGTCACGACTACTCTTGATGTATTGTTCAGCAGCACAACTCCCAGGACTTAACAACTCTACTACTCCAGCAAGAACATTTGGTGAGTATCGAGAGATGCCTTATGAAAGATTATTTGAAGCAGTCAATTTAGAGTTTTATGTAGATCGCCCAATGAAAGTAAAAACATATTGGGACAACTGGATAGCACAAGTTATAGATCCTGTCACTAGAAAATTTAATTACTATAAGAACTACACAAAGGATGTGAGTATATTTGTATTGGACAAGCAAGATAAAAATATTTATGGTTGTACTTTATATGAAGCATATCCTAAAACAATTAATCCTATCGCACTTACAGCTGAAGGAAAAGAAGTTATGAAGATAGCAGTTTCTTTACAGTTTAGATACTGGAGAGGTGCTCAGTATGCGAAGCAACAATTACCAGCAGGTGTAGGAGATCCACCAACAGGCATACCACCTGAGCCAAGAGTAATCGATAGAATAGAAGAAGATATCCCTGAGAATGTTGTAAGGGATGGTAAAGGTAATCCTGTGACATATTCTGGTGGTTATGTCACATATGGAGGAAACAATTCCAAAGGTCGCAAGAGATTTGGTAGGGAGATATAATGTCAAAAATTGATAAAGGACTTGGCAAAGTCTTTGATTTGCCAGCAGGATTCGATGGTACACCAACTGAGCCATCAACAATAACACCATGCCCAACAGATATAATCGAAAAGGCAAACGAATTACCATCTGCTGTAGATGATGCAGCAAATGTAATGTCGGGATACGATCCCAAAGAAGTAAAGATAGAAAGTGATTANGATACGACTCGTGCTAATCTACTTAACATATTAGCAAAAGGTCAAGATGCACTTAATCATGCTTTAGAGATTGCTAAACAATCAGAACACCCTCGTGCGTTTGAAGTTGTTGGTAATCTAATGAAACAACAAGCTGACATAAATCAACAACTGTTAGATTTACATCAGCAGAAACAGAAACTAGAAGGCAAGAAAGAACAACGAGCNCCNGGAGTNCAAAANAATTCTATCTATGTCGGTTCAACTANNGAGTTGAANAAGTTTCTANANGATATGAAAAANGATAGCAATATTATTGAAGGAGATAAATAATGGCTTTACCAAAGAATCAATCACCAGTATATCCACTGGCGATTCCTTCCACTAGTCAGGAAGTAAAATTTAGACCATTCGTTGTAAAAGACGAGAAAGCATTAATGCTTGCTATGCAGTCTGAAAACGAAGTCACGATGGTAAATACACTTCGTGAATTAATTAAGAACTGTGTAGAAGAAGAGATTGATGTTGACCGATTAGCAACCTTTGACTTAGAGTATATTTTCGCTCAGATGAGAGGAAAGTCTGTAGGAGAGATGGTTGAATTAGTCGGTAAGTGCGATAACGAAGAAGCAGGTTGTGTAGATAATCCGAAAGCACAAGTAAAACTTTCTATAGATATTACACAGATACCTGTCCACTTCCCTGAAGGACATGATAAGAAAATAAACTTATGGGGAGATGTAGGAGTAGTAATGAAATATCCTACAGTTGAAACTATTATAAAATATCAAGGACTATCTGAAGACTCAGATCCTGAAAAAGTATTTGATATTATAACAGAGTCAATGGAAGTTATCTACGAAGGAGACGAACTCCACTATATTAAAGACCAAACTATAGAAGAAGTAAATGATTTCATAAATAATTTAACTTCAGACCAGTTTGCTAAAGTGAGANAGTTTTTTGAAACTATTCCGTCAATGAAGAAGGAAATAGAATATACTTGTCCTAATTGTGGAAGAGTACATAAGAAAACTCTGGAGGGTCTTCAAAGTTTTTTTGGCTAATGCTCAGCCATGACACTTTGATGAACCATTACAAGACGAACTTCGCTTTAATGCAACATCACAAGTATTCTTTGACTGAGCTGGAACATATGTACCCTTTTGAAAGAGAGATATATACTTCTTTATTAGTCAAATTTTTAGAAGAAGAAAAAGCAAGAAGAGAACAAGAAAATTTAAGAAGGAAACTATAAATGGAATTTATATTCATACCATTATTTGCCTGCATCATTCTGATGATAGGAGAGCATTCTAATCCTAGAGGTATGAATATTTTTTGGTATAAAGTTGGTGTAGCAAGAAGAGATTATTTCAAAGCATTAACAGAATACGACTCAGGAAACAATAAAGGAAATGGGATGCACAACCCCATGGAGATAATAAAAGATGGCACTACCGAATCAAACACCGAGCGATAAAGACGCATTACCTGATAGAAGGAAAGCGACTCCACGCAACGAGGAGTTAGCGAAACTTATTGGTAAAGAAATATCTGCTGTGATGCCGACTAAAGAAGAGTCGTCAGAACAGTTGAAAGTGTTTACAGCTATGAAAGGATATCTAGAAATCTTAGCAGGTAAAGCAGAAGATGATGATGGTCCAGCTGGTGATGAAGAGAGTGCTTTTAAAAAATTAGGCAAGTTTGGTAAAGTCCTTGCTCTAGTTATTGGTTCACTAATCGGTCTTATATCTGCTCAGCTTAAAACTATCGCTCTCTTTGCTAAAGCATTCACACCTGCTAGACTTCAAGTACAGATAAGAGCCATGTTCAGAGGATTAACTGGAACTGTAAAAGGTTTCGGTAATACTATAAGAGCAGGTTTTTCTAATTTACTCAAACCACTAACTGGTTTATTCAAATCATCAGGTGGGGCAAGTGCATTAGGAAAGACTCCTCAGTCACTAAAAACTTTTATGAAAGGTTTGAGTGTTTTATTTCAACCTTTCGTTGAGTTAGGTAAGATGTTAAAATCAACTGTCACATCAGTTAGTAAGAGTGTTGGTATCTTCAGTAGAATTAGTGGCTTCTTCAAGAGTATCGGTAGTGCTATCGCTAGGTTTGGTTCAGCAGTTGGTGCTGTAGCCAAAGTTGCTTCTAAAGTATTCTTACCACTATTAATTATTATCACCTTATTCGATACAATCAAAGGAGCATTAGCAGGGTTCGCTGAAGGAGGTATTATAGGTGGTATCGCTGGAGCAGTTAAAGGTTTATTCAACTCATTAATCTTCGGACCTCTTGATATGTTAAAAGGAGCAGTTGCTTGGGTACTTGGTATGTTTGGNTTTGATAAAGCAGCAGAGATGCTTAATAGTTTCTCCTTCGCTAGTATGTTCAGTAAACTAATAGATGGTATAGCAAGTTTCGTATCTCATATTGTAGAGTTTATTACCAATATAATTATGGCACCGATACGACCTATTATGGAACTGTTTAACTCATTGATGGGCATATTTACTAATGCTGATGGCGAGGGATTATTTAAAAATATATCTGACTTCTTCTTTGACTTAATGTTAATGATTCCGAAGTTCTTCTTAAATATACTTGATGCTGTAGCTGGATTATTTGGCTTTGATGGTTTAAGAGAAAAGGTTTATAGTTTCTTTGATGGTATTATGGATAACTTTGGTATTCCTGCCTTCTCATTTAAGATTCCAATTATTGGT
>FUFK010076184.1_pt1 | contig 10708 bp, 10 predicted proteins | sample 1021851 | NCBI WGS metagenome assembly FUFK01 (sample SAMEA51879418, study PRJEB19060) | metagenome
GCAAAGACCGGTTTGTTGGCGGTTACGCGAACGGTTACGGTTTTGGTTTGAGCCGTACCCGACAAGTTGGACGCCCCAATCGTAACCGTGTGATCACCAATGGCTGTGGTACGACCGATAATTTTACCTGATGAGTTAATACTAAGTCCAGTGGGCAGACCAGTTGCGGTGTATGCGGTGGGTCCATAAAGTGCATTCACGGTTCCAGCCGTTGGGATTGCGGTTTCAGCATAAATTTGAGCAACATCATTCTGGGTTAATTCACCGACATAAATTCGGAAATCGTCCATTTTACCCTTAAAGTAGGAATCATTGTCCCAATTGGACCGACCTAGATAAGCCTTGGTTCGAACCTTACTAATAGGAGGTGACTTATCGGCNCCTAAAATCATTCCAGCAGACAAAATCCATTTTGATGCTGATGGNAAANTTGCATAATTACTATTNGGCCCAATTTCNTTTCCCAAGTCCGGGACCNACATTTGATATTGAAGATGCNGCTCCTGAAACNGCTGTAATAAAGTTTAAACCTGTAAGCGTTAATAAAGCAGATATCACGAAGAAAATTATAATATAAAGATAAATAAACGATATAATTGAAGCGATTAATTTATCTTGAACNATGTCATTATTATATTTCAAATTAATAATTGCTCTAGGATATATTATTTTTAGTAATTGATTCTTTAAAAAGAAATAAAGCATATGAACTCTAAATACTTTGATACCACAAGTAGTCGATCCTGCGCAGCCACCAATAAACATAAGTAATAAAAAAAATATTAAAGGAAAATTACCCCATTGATCAAATTCTTTAGTAACATAACCGGTTCCTGTTAATATTGAAACAACATTAAAGATAATTGCTCTTAATTGAATTTCAAATATGCTTTTATTAACGATTGCCAAATAAATAAAAAGTATAAGAATTGAAAAAAATATTAACTTGAAGAATAATTTTATTTGCTCATCTTTAAATACTATTTTCCTATTACCAGATAAAAATTTTATATATGATATAAATGGGATACTACCTAAAATTATAAAAACTATAGAAACATACTCAATTTTGGCACTTTCAAAAAATCCTATTGACTGATTGTAATTAGAGAAACCTCCTGTAGCAATGGTGGTCATCGAGTGAGTTAAGCTATCAAAGAAATTCATTCCACAAATTTTATAGAAAAATGCACAAAGTAAAGTTAAAGAAAAATAGATCAGAACTAATCTTAGAGAAATTTGTTTTGATTTTGGAAGTATCTTTTCCGAACTATCTCCACTTGAAATTTTCAATAGTTGCATACCTCCGATGTTCATTATAGGCATCAAAGTAATTGCCATTACAATAATACCAATTCCTCCTAACCATTGGAGTATTGCCCTCCAGCTTAAAATTGCCTTAGGAGTGTCAGATAAATTATTGATAATTGTTGCCCCAGTAGTTGTAATTCCAGACATACTTTCAAAGAAAGCATCGGTTAAAGATAGGTTTAAGTCTGAAAATATAAATGGGATAGAGCCAAATATTGCAACTCCTATCCATGATAATGCTGTGAGGAGAAATGCCTGCTGAGTGCTTAAGCTTCTGTTATGATCGATATTAGCTAAAAAAAATAAAGCACCAAAAGTAATTGTAATTATTGAAGATATTATAAAGGTAGAGTTAAACTCACTATAAATTAATTGTATAGTAATAGGAACTAACATTGAAAAACCTAATACAATCAACAATACGCCTAAAGTAAAAAAAACTGTTTTATAATTGGACATTTAATTTGAACATTATTTTATGGAAAATAAATTTCAACATTATATGAATTTAAATATAAGCTAATTATACAATAAATTCGTTTTTTGATGAAAGAAATTAACAAACAAGACATTGAAAAATCAAACTCATGGCCAATCGTTGAGGCAAAAAAAATTTTGAAAGAGAGAAAGTCTTTTATTGAAAAAAAAGGAAAGATAGTTCTTCAAACNGGTTATGGTCCATCTGGGTTACCCCATATAGGAACTTTTGGAGAGGTGGCACGTACATCAATGGTAGTAAATGCATTAAATTTATTAACAGACTTNCCTAAAGAAATTATNACATTNTCNGATGATATGGANGGTCTTAGAAAANTNCCAGANAATGTNCCNAATAAAAAAATTTTAACTGACAATCTNCANAAACCACTNACNGTTGTTCCAGATCCTTTTCAAAAGTTTNGNAGNTTCGGAGAACATAATAATGANATGTTAAAAAANTTTTTAGATCAATTNAATTTTAANTANAATTTNTTAAGCTCNACAAAGTTNTATAAAAGTGGTTTNTTNAATGAGCCNCTTAAAAANATCNTAGAAAATTATGATGGGATAATGAACATNATAATNCCAACTCTTGGTAAAGAAAGACAAAAAACCTANAGTCCTTTTTTACCNATNTGTCCAAAAACTGGTNAAGTTTTNGAAATTCCAGTTTTGGAAATAGATAAATCAAAATCNTGTATTACATTCGANAATAAAGGAGAGAAAATTAANGTCAGTATTCTTGATGGTAAATGCAAACTTCAATGGAAAGTAGATTGGGCAATGCGTTGGTATGCTTTAGATGTTGATTTTGAGATGTATGGAAAAGACTTAATTGAAAGTGCAATCCTATCAACAAAAATTGTGAAACTTTTAGGTAAAAAAAATCCATCTGGTTTTGCTTATGAATTATTTCTAGATGAAAAAGGAGAGAAAATTTCAAAGTCAAAAGGTAATGGTGTTACAATTGAGGAATGGTTAAAATATGCTTCTCCAGAAAGTCTATCCTTATTTATGTTTCAAAATCCAAAACGAGCAAAAAAACTTTATAAAGAAATTGTGCCGAAAGCGGTCGATGAATATTTAGATTGTATAGAAAAAAGTAAAAATCAGTCAAATAAAGAAATTTTATTGAATCCAGTTTGGCATGTTCATAATGGAAATATTCCTGATGAAAAAAAAATTATGAGCTATTCAATGTTATTAAATTTGGTTGAAACAAGTAATGCTAATTCAAAAGATGTTTTATGGAAATTTGTTGAAAGGTACGCAAAAGACCTAAATAAAAAAGACTATCCAATATTTGATAAATTAATTGAATACTCAATAACATATTTTAACGACATTGCTAAAAGTAATAAAAAATACAAAAATCCAAACAATGAGGAGAAAAAAGCGTTACTAAATCTAATTAAGATGTTAGAGAATTCTCCAGATAACCTTGAACCAGAAGATATTCAAACAAATATTTATACTGTTGGAAAAGAAAATGGTTATAAAGAAAATTTAAGGGACTGGTTCAAATTAATATACGAAGTAGTATTTGGAGTTGAAAATGGACCTAGGTTAGGTTTTTTTATAAGCTTCTTTGGTGTAAAAAATACTATTAAATTAATAAAAGAAAAAATTAATTAATGTTTTCTAAAATAAGACCTTTTATTTTTAAGCTAGATCCTGAATTAGCGCATGATCTTGCAATAAAAGCACTTAAAACAAATTTAATTGTTAAAGATTATAAAAAGAATGAATTAATTCTAAAAACTAAATTATTTGGAAAAGAAATTCCGAATCCAATTGGTATAGCTGCTGGATTTGATAAAAATGCAGAAGTTTACAATCCTTTATTTAAACTTGGTTTTGGTTTTGTAGAAGTTGGCACTGTTACTCCTTTAAGTCAGTACGGTAATCCAAAACCTCGAGTTTTTAGATTAGAGGAAGATTGTGCTCTAATAAATCGACTAGGNTTTAATAATAANGGGGCTGATGATGCAAGATCAAGAATAATTAAAAAAAAACCTATAGGGATGCTCGGAGTAAACATAGGACCCAATTGGAACTCAGAAAATAAAATTGAAGATTATTTAAATTGTTTAAGGAAGTTTCATGATATTGCTGATTATATTACAATAAATATTTCATCACCAAATACGGAGAATTTAAGAGATTTTCATAACAATGAAGAATTAAAAAATTTGTTGGAAAGTATTCATAACGAAAGAGAAAAATTGAAAAGTGATATTCCGATAGCTATAAAAATATCACCTGATATTAATCAAAAAAAAGTTGAGGAAATTTGCAGAACAATTTTGGATTATGGTATNAAAGCCGTAATTGTCTCTAACACCACAGATGGTAATCGTGATAGTTTGAAAAACCACAAGAAATTTCAAAAAGGAGGTCTTTCAGGAAAACCTTTGAATGAAATATCTAATAAATTGATAAACAATTTTTATAAAATATTAAATAATAAGATAGATATAATTGGTGTAGGAGGAGTGGACTCTGGTNAGACAGCTTATCAAAAGTTTATGCATGGTGCAAAGTTTGTGCAACTTTATACAGGTATGGTTTTTCATGGTCCAAAAATTGTTANCAAGATTTCAGAAGAGTTAAATAATATTCTTGAAACTAATAATGTAAAAAAATTAAGCGATATTATTGGAAAAATTTAAAATATCGACTTGACTGACAACTAAACTACATTTATACCACGTTAATCATCATGACAAAAAAATGTGAACTTACTGGCAAAAGACCTTTAAAGGGTCATAAAGTTAGCCATGCAAATAATAAAGTTAAGAGAAGATTTTTACCTGGTATTAAAAAAGTAAATTTTAAGAGCGATATNTTGAACAAAAGCTTAAGATTAAATGTCTCAAATTCTGCAATGCGATCAATTGATAAAAAAGGTAGTTTTGATCAATTTATGAAAGAGGTTAAATCAAAATACCTATCAGATAGACTTAAAAAAGTTAAAAAAAGTATTCTGCAAAAATCTGCTTAATGAATAAAGTTTTTCTAACCCTGTCTTTTTTTATGGGTTTGGTGGTTTTAGCATCAAACTACCTNGTTCAATTTCCAATAAAATATTACGGTTTAGATCAATTGTTAACATATGGTGCTTTTAGTTATCCTATAGCCTTTTTAATTACAGATTTAGCAAANAGATCATACGGTAAAATTGCAGCGAGAAAAATTGTATATTTTGGATTTGTAATTGGAATTAGTTTTACNTTATTTTTCTCAACTAATTTTGATGATTTAATATCAGTTAGAATTGCAATTGGATCAGGATCAGCATTTTTAGTTGCTCAACTTTTGGATGTTCAAGTGTTTGATAAGTTAAGAAAAAAACGATGGTTCATTGCTCCATTAACCTCATCTCTTATCGGATCCACAGTTGATACCTTCTTATTCTTTTCAATTTCTTTTTATGCAACTGGTGTTCCTTGGGTTACTTTATCTTTAGGTGATCTAGCAGTAAAAATATTTGTTGCACTAGTAATGTTAATACCTTTTAGATTATTATTAGGCACTCTAAAGCCAGTTCAAAGTTAATATAAAAATTTATAAGATAAAATTTTATAGACCAATTTAGCCGCAAGAAAATTATATGAATTAAAACCCTTAATAGGCGAAAGTTCATTTAAGTCTGCACCAACAATATTTGAATTTTTCGCAGCAATCTTAAGAATATTTAATGTTTCATCCCAAAACAAACCACCAGGCTCAGGTGTNCCAGTTGCCGGCATAATGCCCGAGTCTAATCCATCAACATCAAAAGTAATGTAAACATTTTTATTTTTTATTAATCTTTTAAATTTATTTAAATCCCATTTACTTTTATCTTTAGCCCAAAATATTTTTATTCTTTTTGAATTTCTTTTTAAAAATGGAATTTCTTCTTTAGATATATTTCTTATACCAAAAGAAATAACAGAAACGTTTGGATAATCTAAACATCTTCGAATTGCAGATGCATGTGAAAATTTTTCTCCATTATAACTATCTCGTAAATCTGCATGNGCATCAAAGTGTAANAGACAAATATTTNTGAACTTTTTAGTAAAAGGAGNAATACATCCNGGNGTTATTGAATGNTCTCCTCCCAAGGTCATAGGGAATAATTTTTTTTCCAANATNNCTTGATTAATTTTTGACATTACACTGAGAGCTTTTTTAACATTTTTTTCTATTTTAAAAGGTTTTAAAGTTTTAATTCCAATTTTCTTGAAAGGTTCACAATTTAATTCTTCATCATAAAGCTCAACTTGATGGGAGGCTTTAATAATTTCTTTTGGTCCATTTCTGGTACCTNCTCCATAGCTCACAGTTTTTTCTAGACCAAACGGAACAACAATTACTTTTTCTTTAAAGTTAAATTTATTATCGATACCTAGAAAGCCATTTTTGTTTGAAAGATATTTCACTTCGGGATCCTATTCTATCAAGAAAATATTTTTGAAAAATTTTTTCTTTCTCTCTTTTTCCATTCACCTTTATGATAAGCATCACTAGCAATTAAAGGCAGTACACTAGTTGCTTCAGCAAAAACCATCTGTTCTTTTGTTATATCTACTTTTCCCCAAGAACTAGCCTCTTTAAGAGTAGAACTACTACATGCCCCGTCTCTTGAGTCTGCAACAGTTATTTGAATTGCATATTTGTGCATATCCACTTCTTTACCTAATAATTCAGCACAAATAACTGTGTCTTGAATGAAATTTTTTGGAACACCTCCGCCTATCATAAATAGACCAGAATTTTTTGATTTAATTTTAATTTCTGTCAATTCTCTAAATTCTCTAATTGAGTCTATAGTGATGTGTTTATTTGGATTTTTTTCTTGATGCATAACTAATCCAAATCCAGCGCTAGAGTCAGTAAAAGCAGGGCAAAAAATAGGAACGTTATTATCAAAAGCTGTTTCTATTAATGAACCTTTTTTTTTTGAATTATCTTTTAAATATCTTCCCATCTCATATATAAATTCTCTAGAGGTGTATGTTTTTGGGGGTAACTTATCAGCTATTTCACATATAATTTTATCGCACATTTGTAGTTCATCTTCATCAATATAAGTATCGTAAATCCTATCAATATAATTTTTTCTAAGTTCACTATCATCTTGAAATTGTGAACCTTGATAATGTTTAAAACCCAAACCCTCAAAAAAATCCATATCAACAATTGATGCGCCAGTAGCAACNATAGCATCCACCATNTTGTATTTAACCATATCTTTATAGATATTCATGCATCCTGCNGCAGANGTTGATCCTGCAAGTGTNAAAAAAATTGTNCAATTTTTATCTTTTAACATTTCNTTAAAAATACTTGCAGCGTTTCCTGTTTCTCTGGAGACAAAAGACATTTTTTGCATCGANGATATAATATCTCGAGAGTCAAAAGAAGTTATGTCAATGTGCTCTACAGGTTTGTTNAGAAAATTTTTTTTTGTATTNTGNCCTAAATTTTTCTTTTCTGACATTTATGCGACTAGAGATCCTTTATTTTTATCTCTATCGTACATAGTCATTATTGGTTCATCCTCAACTTCATAAATCTCGTTAGAATAAAAGCCGTTAAATTGAGTTCTAAAAGTTANTCCATACGCTCCTAGTTGACCAAGTTCTATGTAATCATTCTCTTTAATATTATTAGGTAAAATAAAAGGTCCTTTCATATAATCAAGGCTATCACAAGTTGGTCCATAAAAATCAAAAGCAGTCATTTTTTTTGAAATCATTCTTCCATTTGTAATAATCCTTGAAGGATAAACTATATTTGGAACTCCACCATCAAATAAAGTTCCATAAGTTCCATCATTTATGTAAAGCTTTTGTTTTTTTCTTAAATTCACTTTTACTATNGTTGATCCNGACTCTGCGACTAACGCTCTTCCTGGCTCACAAATTATTTCAGGCATTTTATTTAATTTNAATTTTTCAAGAGCTNTTTTAATCTCATTAAAATAACTATCCAGNGAAGGTGGAATTAGATCTGGATAAATAGTTGGAAATCCACCNCCAATATTTATTACATCTGGAATAATTTTTGTTTTTTTAATTATATTTCCAATTTCAGAAATACCTTTAGCATATGAAATAGGATGCATACATTGCGAACCAACATGAAAACTTAAACCAATTTTTTTTGCATATTGTTTAGTTAATCTTAATAANCCGATTGCNTCAGANCTTAATGCACCAAATTTTTTTGATAAATCAATCTCNGCNTGTTCATTGGAAACAGCCACTCTTACATANAACTCAAGATCCTTAGCTTGTTNTGTAGACTCAATAATTTTGATTAATTCCTCTTTTGTATCTAATGAAAAACTTTTAACATTATATTTAAAATACGCATCTCTAATACTTTCTCTACTTTTTACAGTATGCATATAAGAACATTCTAAATCTTTGTTGATCTTTTTAATCATCTCTATCTCTTTTATTGAAGCAACGTCAAAATTCTTTATTCCTGATTCTATAAGAGTTTTGACTACAAAAGGATGTGGATTAGTTTTAACCGCATATAGGATTTTGCCTGGGAAATTTTGTAAAAAAACTTTGGTAGCTTTTTTTATCGAGTTCTTTCTGATGCAGTAAACTGGATCAGAAGGTTTGATTACATTAATTAATTCATCAACCGTTTTAAATTTTTTCATTTTTTTAGCTCCGTAAAAAAAAATTTAACAAAAAAAATCTGCATAACAGCTATGCAAATTTCATTAAATTGAGCATTTAAGGGATTCTTCACCTAGTGTAAAGAAAATAATTGATAAAAATCAATGTTTCCCAAGCTATTGAAATTTTAAAAATAAACTCCATATNGATAGTCATGAACGTCCAAAACGTAAAAAATATAAGCCAATTTGAAGATAAATCTCTTCTAATTGTTGATGATGACAATCCTTTTAGAGAGCGCTTAGCTAGAGCTATGGAAAAGAAGGGATTTAAAGTTTCACAAGCTGAAGGTGTAAAAAAAGGAATTGATGCTGTTAAAACAAATAAACCTGCTTTTGCAGTAGTGGACTTAAGGCTTGGTGATGGTAACGGATTGGAAGTTGTAAAAGAAATTCAAAATTCTAATGCAGATAGTAGAATTGTGATGTTAACAGGCTATGGGAATATTCCAACAGCTGTTGCAGCAATCAAACAAGGTGCAATTGACTATCTTGCTAAACCAGCTGATGCTGACGACGTTGAAAAAGCACTTTTAGCAGATCCAAATAGAAAAGCTGATCCACCAGATAACCCTATGTCTGCAGATAGAGTTAAGTGGGAACATATCCACAGAGTATTTGAATTATGTAATAGAAATGTTTCTGAAACAGCTAGAAGACTAAAAATGCATCGTAGAACTCTTCAGAGAATTTTATCAAAAAGATCGCCTAGATAAACTTTTTAAAAAAATCGACTTTTGTAGAAATTATAACTAATAGAAAGATTTTAAATAATTCCGCTAGTAAAAAAGGTTTTGCTCCTAGATCAAAAATTGGTTTATCCCAACCAATTAAAATTCCTAACCAAATAAGTCCCAATACATAAATTGGCAAAACTGAGAAAAAAATCTTAATAAAATTTAAAAGATAGTTTTTATTAAAATTAAATTTTCCAGCCACATAAACCGCTATTATAAAACCTAAAAGATATCCCATCGTTGGACCTGTAAAATAAATCATACCAACACCTTTTTCTGGAGAATTAGAAAAAACTGGTATTCCAACAATGCCTTCAATTAAATAAAGCGCAACTGTAGCCAAACCCAATTTATAACCGAAACACATTCCTAAAAATATTACGACGAATGTCTGCATTGTCATTGGAACTGGGTAAAACGGTATTTTTACTTTTGCTGAAATCGTTAACAAAATTGTTCCTAAAAAAACAATAATAGCGTTTTTAATTACTTTNTTATTTTGAATCAGCTTAACGGTTTCCATAATTTAATAATATATTAATTTAAGTTTTTAATCTAGTTATTTGTTAAATTCACAAAAACGTCCTCTAAATCTGGGTCCTCAGATTTAATATCTTTAATCACTATTCCTTGATTTTCTAATAACTTGATTATTTTTTGTATATTAAATTCTTGTTTATTATATTCTATNTTAAATTCTGAATCTGTATTGGTTAAAATATTAAAATCTTTATTGTTCATATCATCNAAAACTATTCTCTTATTAATTTCAAATTTAAGGGTTTTTGTTTGAATCTTATTTAACATATTTTCGGTTGTATCTAATGCTATAAGATTACCTTTNTGAATTATACCAACTCTGTCGCACAATTCTTCAGCCTCTTGGAGATAGTGTGTAGTCAGAATAATTGTTACTCCNAGTTTTCTAAGGGATCTAATATTTTCCCACAAATTTTTTCTAAGTTCGACATCAACACCTGCAGTTGGTTCATCTAGTATAATTATAGGTGGTTTATGAACTAAAGCTTTNGCTATCAGTAATCTTCTTTTCATACCACCTGATAAATTTCTTGTATAACTATTTGATTTATCTTTTAAAGCGACTAGATCAAGCACGGTATCTGTTATCCTATCTTTTTTTTTTACACCAAACAAACCAGCTTGAAGATCCAATAGTTTTTTTGGAGTAAAGAAAGGGTCAACGCTTATTTCTTGAGGAACAATTCCTAGAGAAACTCTTACTTGGCGTGGATTTTTATCTAAATCAAATCCCCAGACAATTACTTCACCTGAGGTTTTATCTGTGACACCCGCAAGAATATTAATAAAAGTACTTTTTCCAGCTCCGTTTGGACCAAGAAGTCCTAAAATTTCTCCTTCTTTCACCTCCAAGTTTAAATCTTTAAGTGCATGCATAGACCCATTTTCTCCAGAGTTATTCATATGTCCCATTCTTTGACCAGTTTTTTCTCCAACTTTTAAAAATTCTTCA
>FUFK010755062.1_pt1 | contig 10707 bp, 9 predicted proteins | sample 1021851 | NCBI WGS metagenome assembly FUFK01 (sample SAMEA51879418, study PRJEB19060) | metagenome
GCTTCTTATTCATTTGTTCTTCGCCTTCAAAGAACCCATCAATCTGCTTGGCTATGTCTTTTATGTCTTTTGCTGTGGCTATGTTGCTCTTAATAAATTCTACTGATTTCTGTACTAGAGCAATACCAGTAAGAATTTCTGCAACTACCAAATTTACCTCACTAATAAACCTATAAGCATGACTATTGCTGTGCCAGATGTACCAATCATTATATGCTCTAACCTTTTTACCCTACTCAATAATTCTATAAATCTTTCATCACTTACAGCTATATGTTTTTCTAATTTTAAATTAATGCTTTGAATAGTTGGTTTTGACATTTAATTACCTATAAAGACGATATAATAAAAGCTAATAATTCACTATACCTTACACCTAATCTTGTTTTTTTTGTGTAACCCTTAGTTTCTTCTTCTTTAGTATCTTTGTATGTGTAAGCATCTTTAGCTTCTATATCTTTTTCTTTATCTGCTTTTACTGCATCTACAGTTATTTCTTTTTCCCACCAAGTGTTAGAACAGAACATTGCATATTTATTTGCATCTAATCCTTCTGCCTTAAAGGCATCTTGTAGGTCTTGTGCTATAATACCAAAGTGAATTCTTGCTTTATCGCCTTTTTCTGCGACCTTATCTTTCCATCTGTACTTTCTCATAAGACCTTTTGCAACTACAGCTACTCTTTTTTCTGCATCACTAAGTTCTTCTATATCTTGCTTTTCATTTTTGTCTGAAGTTTGAATTGTGCTGTTAGTTGCATATATGTCATCAAAACGATAAGATGGGTGTCCAGCATCTACTGCATTATCAGCTACAACAGCATTAAGCATTGGTATTATTCTAGCACTATTTGCCATATATATACCCGCTGTACCACTTGTATTACCATGAAAAGATATTTCACTAGAACCACCATGTGTTGCAATAGTTCCTACAGTTGAACTACCTCTTTTAAAACTCATTACATCACCATCACTACTTAATCTAGTTATGAGTGAAGCAACACCACCATCACTAGTAGCATCTACACGACCACTTGATTTCATTCTTGCACCAAGATTTCCAGAATCATTACTAGTTGTTCCTACTAGTATACTTCCATTTGAATCCACTCTTGCCCTTTCCGAGCCACCAGTTTCAAATGATACTGTATCAGCAGATGGAAACCTAATAGCTGTGTTGGTATCTCCACTATGTATTATTTTATCTGCAATGGTTACATCACCATCTTTAAGAGTTACACCATCAATCGCTACTCCCGCATCTGTAACTTTTTCTGAAATCGTTCCTACTGTTAATGTACTCATTTTAAACTCCTAACCACAATATAAAGCACAAGGTACTGTATAACTACCATCATCATAAGTTTCTTGTTTAATGTTTGTTAATACTTTTCCTATAGTCTTACTTCTAATAATATCATCATCTTGTACTTTTGCAGTACCATCTCCATTAGAAACTAATAAATCCCCCGCTGATACAGTTATGTCTTTGTTAATCCTAACAACATGAGTTCCAACTGCTGTAACGTACATATCATTAATTGCATCATCATCATTATCCCAAGCTGTATATACTCCATATACTTTATTGCTATCTGCTGTATCTGATATTTTACATTTGGGGTGTTTATCATCATTTTCTTTCAATATTTTAGCATCTTTATATGTGATGCCTTCGTGTGTAATTGAAATCTTATCACCTACAGACTTACCTTTTGGTAATGCTATAGATATTTTTTCTTTTATTTCTGGTGTATCTTCTGTTGCTTCTTCCATAGTAAATTCTGCTTGATACCAATCACACATTTCATCAATAGTTTCAATTACTGTTCCTTTTAAAATTGTTGGCTTTGAATTATCAGATAATCTACTCCAATGTGAGCCACTAAAAGCATTATATGAAACTGCTCCACCACTAACTGATATAGAACCCTCTTGATTATTTGCTTGTAAAAATGCAATTAGTTCACCATCATTTGATTGTCTGTTAACTTTTATTACTACTGCATCATTTTGACATATGTTGTTTCCACCAGTTATACCAGTTCTAATTTGAAATCCCGCCACAGATGCACTTGTACTCGTTTTCCCAATCATAGTTCCACCATAAGCGGGATCTCTGGTTCTCATTAGTTCATCTAAATTTCCATCACCATCACTTGCCATAAGTCTAATAATGCCAGTAAGTCTATCGCTGTTTCCCGCATTTGCCATAGGTGCAATAGATGCTATGGTTTCTTTTTGTGCTGAATCCTGTAAAACAAAATTAATTTTATTAGATGATGTTTCTGAACTAACATTTGAACCAGAGAAATCTCTAAATAAAACTAAACCCGCATCACCATTAGTATTAGTGATTTCAAGACCATTTCCAGTAGCCGAGCCAAGACTAGAACCTATTTGCACTTTATCATTACCCGCATCAACAAAAAGCATATTAGCATTATTATTTGATTCTACTCTAAAATCTACATCTGCACTATCTTCGTTAAAAACTGCACCACCTTTTGCAGATAAAGAACCAGATAAAGTTGTTCCTTGTGAACTATCAACAGTAACAGCAGTTGTGTTTGCTGTCTTTATTATAACTTGGTCATTAGTAGATAAATCTAATCCACTATCATTATCTCCAGTAGAGTTTACAACACTATTTACTTTTATTTCTGACATTCTCTACTCCTTAACAAGCCATTAATACACAAGGCACTAAATATGTACCATCATCATATGTATGTGATACGTTTGTTGATGTTACTTTTGCGATTGTTTTACTTCTTACAATATCATCATCTTGTGGTTTTGCTGTTCCATCTCCCGCACTCATTAGCAAATCACCTCTAGCTACTTTTGTGCCTTTAGCAATTCTTATAACCATATCGCCAGTCATTGCTATATTCATGTCATTAAAATCGTCATCATTATCCCAGTTAATAAACACTCCCGCAACATTAACATCACCTTCAACACTTGATACTGCCATCTTATTTAATTGTTCATTATCTTCTGTATATGCAGATTTTTTTACATCACCTACTGAAACTCCATCTGGTAATTTATCTTCTTTTGTCCATAAAACTTCTTCATGCGACCATTCAACCATTTCATCAAGGTTAGTCATTACTGTTCCTTTAACTATGGTTGTGTCTTTGCTGTTATCTAATAGTCTTGACCACCTAGATAAATGACCACCATTATATGAAACAGTTGAACCACTTATTGATATACTTCCTTCGGTGTTTCCCGCTGAACGAAATACAACAATTTGACCATCTTGTTGCCTATTAATATCTAAGGCTTGATCTCCAGTAGAGCAGATTTCAACTTCTCCATCATTTCTAATTGCTGTTCCTGTAGTATTATTAAATGAAGGGTTGTTATCTGTAGTTCCAATTAAAACATTACCTCCCGCTGACATATCTATTGTAAGTGCAGTTACAGTTGAGCCACCATCATTCCCATTAAAAACTATATCTTTATCTTGAACATCTGCTTGAATAGTTAATTCACCAGAACTTACATTTCTTATTCTTCCTATTTGTGTACCATCATCTTTAAAAATTATATCAGCACCACCCGCATCAAGTGTAATATCTCCAGAAACATCTAAAGTTAAATCACCAGTTTTTTTAATATTTCCAGATAAAGTTGTATCTTGCGAACTATCTACTGTTATTGCTGTAGTGTTAGCAGTTTTTAAAATTATTTGGTCATTCGTTGATAGGTCTATACCACTATCATCACCCGCTAAATTTTGAATATTATTTACTTTTATTGTTGAACTCATGCTATCACCAAATTTCCGCTTACTGTTAATGTTACACCACTTGCGATTGAAAGGCTATGAAAACAACCAGTATTATCGCCAGAAGCTATTGTTGTATTTGTATTTAATTCTTGTTCGTGGGTTCTAAATATATCTTTTTTGCCATTTGTGGTATCGCCTTGATTACCATTATCACCTTGAAAAAAACCCGCACCACCTCCCGCTGATACTTCGGCTGTGTCTGCTGTTTGGTCAAATGTAAACAAATTTATAAAAGCATCATTATCGGCATTTCTAATTTTCAAAATATTATTACTTGTGTCATACCATAATTGATAGGCATATGTGGTGCTTGGTGCAGAAGAACCACTATTTACTGAAACTATAGCTTGTAAAACATTATTAATATCTGATCTAGTGTTTGGGAATGTCTGGTTGTCTATTACATAATCATGTTGTGCCATATTTTCTCCTTTATGTTACTAATTCACCAAAACCTTTTGCTACATAATCGAATGTTCTATTTATCGCAGAACTACTACTATTAAAAAACGTAATTGTGAAACCAGTAGCACTTTTACTGGTTATAGCATAGAAATCACCACTAGCCAAGTTCTGAGCAGAAATTCCTACACCTTGTAAAGATTTAAATGCGGGTGAAAATGTAATTGCTTTTGCTCCCGCACCACTTGCAATATCGTTTTCAGCTATTACTCTATCTGGCATATCAACTGTTACAGATAATGCACTAACACTTGGTGTTGCTTCTGAATCTGTTGATGTTAGTACCGCCCTAAATTTAAAACCTCTTGCTTTATAATCACCAACAAANAANTTTCTAAATGCTGTATATGTTGGNCTNCCANNNGCNGGGTCNTCTTCNGTNGTTGCNATTTGNANNTCANNATTNGTATCNCCAAATTCATTTGCATCACCATCAAACAAACCTTCACGATCATCAAAGTTTCCTGTTGCATCATCAAATTGAACACCGAAATCAACTCTAGTCATAGTTATATTTGCTGTAACTCTATTTGTAAAAACACCACCAACATCAATGTGTGTATCAAAATCATAAGTTCCAGTTGCAGAAACTTTACCACCACCACCATCAAACAAACCACCTGTGCTATCAAAGTTACCCGCACCGCTATCAAATAAAACACTTGTTGCTAATCTTAATTCGTTACCAACAACAACAACATTTGATTTTGCACCAGAAAATGTTGGGTTTTGTGTAGATGTAGAAACTAAATTTAAATCTTTAATGTTTTGAATAATAGCCACAGAAGATGTTGCATCAAGTGATTCATTNCCAAGTTTATCTACTGCTTTAATGAAATATGTGCCTGTCATTGCGGGTACTACAGCAGTATTTGCGGGTCTTGAAACTTTAGCTATCAAATCAACAGAATTTGCATAATTAGCACTTGCTGTAGTATCTCTTGAATGTCTAATTCTATAATGTGATAAATCTAAATCACCAACTGGTGTCCATGATAAATGTGCTTCTGTATTTACAATATTTATTGAAAAGTTTGTAACTGTTTCTGGTGGTGCTGTTTTACCTACAATTTGGTGGGTGGTTGATATAAAAACAGAACGACTAATAGAAGTAACTGTTCTTGCCCTTACATTATAGATTGCATCATCTTCAACATTAATTAATTCAAATCTTTGACCACTTGCTTTCCCTAAATTAATAAAGTTTGTATCTGTGGTTTTTTTAGCTTGTACTTCAAAATCAGTAGCGAATAAATCTGCTGTAGAAACATCAACTGTAAGAACACTTATTGCTTCTTCATTTAGAACCCTAAGTTCATCTGCAACTGTGATGGAAGGTGTTTGAACATTGAAAGGGTTAGGTAAAGTTGTATCTGGTATTTCTGGCGGTGCTAGTTGCAAACCAAAAGCATAAAAGCTATCTTGATGTTCTGAGCATTGTAAACTTATAGTATGATCTGCATTTATTGTTAAACCCTGTACTCTAAATGGTTTTGCAGAAAATGAGGGTGTTGCATGAGTAATATTTACTAAATCACCAATAGATAAATCTAAAGCTGTTGCATCTGCTTTTAAAGATAAATCTAAACTAGACCTTGATCTTCTTAAAATTATTTCCGCCATTTCTTGTGCTTGATGAACATTTGTAAACATAGGATAATCAAAACGACCTTCTAGTAATATACCACCATCATCTGCTTTCATTGTATCAAATTTATCTGCTGTAGCTAATCCTGTTTCATCAACTGGTGGAAACTGTGCTGAGTCTGCTTGATAATTTTTGTTTGGGTTTATAAAATTCACAATTACTCTATTATATCTTGAATTTTTATTTTTACTTGTAATTTGAATACCACCCAAAATATTGTCCTCTGTAAGAGTAATTGATGCTGTTCCTGTTGTTTCAACTAATACATTGTATTTCCCAGAAGAAAAATTTAGATAAGACCTAGAACCCCTTACAAACTCTTTAACATTATCTATAGCTTTTCTTGATGTATCTATAACAATATGGCTATCCATAAGGTCAATCTGACTTGCTCCACTAAAAGGGGTAATGTTTGTATCGCAAACATCTGTGGCGGTTTGCCAATCTGCGAAATTACTATCAAAATAACTATTTGTTATTCCCATACCAAATCTATCATTTCTTAGATAATCAAGCATTTGTAATATTGGATTATCAGAATATTCCCAAGTTGAATTTGTATCTTTTCTATGACTTCCACTTCCACCTGTAACTGTACTATCTAAATTTGGATTATAAACTTTTCTACCTTTTATTATTGCTTGAACTGTTGGTAAACTTCCAAATTTATCAGCGTTCCATTCAAACCTAAGTGCTAAATATGCCAAACCTCTTAGCCTGTGGTCTGTTGTCCAAGAAGCCACTTGATCTAATAAACTTGATGCTGTTTGTGTATCTGTTCCTAAATGTGCTTCAACAGTAATTAAACTGTTTGAATTTTCTGTATCAAAGAAATTAGCATCTGCACTTGNAACTGTTCTTTGTGTTCCATCTGTTAATGAACCAGACAAAGTTACTTGTTGGTCATTTACAAATAATNTTTGAACACTATCAATTTCTCCTTCACTCATTACTAGTGCCATATATAAATATTGATTATCAACACCAGATGTTTCTAAAAAAACAACATTTCCACCTACTTTTCTTGTTCCATAAATAACTGGTATATGTGCATTTGCTGTAAATTTATTAACCAGAACACCTTTAGCGTTTTGCTCAACGTCTAATTCACTAAAATCTGGAATTTCTGGTTGTGGTATTATCCAACTAATTACATCTTCAACAAGATCAACAATTACATCTACAACATCTTTAATTCCACCAACAATATCATCAACAATATCGCTAACAAATCCGCACATTTAGCACAATCTCCAATTACTACCCATGTTTTCAAATCCTAATTTTTCAAAAACTGGGTCAATTTGTAATCCAGTTGTAATAGATAAAACAATAGGCATTCCTTCTGAAACTTTTTTTACTGAATCTATTAATGTCTTTACTAATTTAAAATTTCTAAATTTTTTCTTAATATAAATTATATGTATATTCATAATTTGATCTTTGCTGAACCAATATTCAGATTTATGAAACATACAACAACCCATAAATTCATCTTTATCTAAATCTTTAACTAATATTATTTTACCTTTTTCCAAAATACTATTTATAAATTGTGTCAATTTTGTTTTATCTTCATTTGGTAGTTTTAGGTCTGCAAGTTCAACTTCTTTGAACTCTATCAATAAATCATAAACATTTTGAAAATCTTTTTTTTCTGCTTGATAAAAATGAACACTAGTCATTCTCTACCCCATCTAATATCTCTTACTGTTAAAGCTGAATATTCCATACCTTTATCGCCAGTAAAAAATCTTTTTTGTGAATTATCTGTTGTTGTTCTACCGCTAGTTTTACTAAAATTTCCCCAATGAGATGTTATACTCAAAATAACATTTGCTGTATTTGTATTATCATTGACTCTAAATTCATCTATTGTACCGAAAAACAACAAAAATGGGTCTGAAATCAATGCTTGGTTTGCATCTAAAAAACCCCTGTAAATATAAACTTCATTATTAATTATGTTGTTTGTTAGTGCTAAAGCAACATATGTTTGATCTACACCAGACAAACTTAATGATAATGTATTTTTTGTTGGTCTATTTGTTTCTTGAACCCCTGTAATACCTCTAAGATGACCATTTGATAAATATGTTCTTGATGTACCAGAAACACTTGATGTTATATCAAAACTGGCATTTGTTAAATATACTGGTGTTGCAAAATCTATTTCAACTAAAACAACTGGGTCAATTACACCTGTAGCTAGTTCTGTTTTTACTGCACTTGATAAACCTCTAGCCATTTACAAACTCTCTATTACATCAAACTCATAAGTAAAAAGTAAGTTTCCATTTTTATCATTTTGACCTGTTGCAAACTCTTGAACATCACTTGTAAGATGAACATTAAAAGGTACTGAATCATAAGTAACAGAACTATCATCAGCTAATGCTTCCCTCAATGGCGGTTCTATAGTAACTGTTGAAGCATTACTTGATGATGTTACATCTTCTACAACCATATAAACTTTTAAATGTGCAAATTTTATTAAATCACCCGCCTTTAATCTTCCCGCACCATCACTTGCAAACCCATCTATAGATATTGTAGTGTCTGCAACAGAATGTGTGCCATTTACTAACAAAGTTCCAGTTTCGTTGCCCTGTGCATTAAAATAGCTTGGGAATGTTACAGTAAACGCTTCTTGCCTTGATCTTTGTTTCATAATAAATGCCATTAGCGGTGCAAATTCTGATCTGGTCATTGGTGGATAAGATACAGTAAAACTAAATCTTTGACCTTGTACTTGTCTTCTAAAAGTTTTACCGCTATCTGTTTCGCTTACTAAAGTCTTTTGATTACTCTTTAGGTTAATAGCTGTAAAATTTGTTAATGGTAATGTTCCACTCATATTATCGCCATTTTACCCTTTTCGTTTACTGCACTATTAATTAAATTNACTATTGTTCCTCGACTATTTACAAGTAATTCATTGAAACCTCTAGCATCAACTGTGCTGATATTAAAATTTACAGTTACGTTTTTACTCATACCAAGTTTATCATTTGGAACTATTGTACCCGCTTGATCTGGCACAAATAATTCTGCACCTTTTTCACCAACAATACTAGGTTGTCCTACTGGCGGTCTACCACCTTTTTCAAAACCTTTAATTTTATTCAAAAGTGAACTTCCGAAAGCTATTGCTCCACCTACTGCAACAAGATTTAAAGGAAATGGGATTTCTGCAAAAGTTTTCAATGCACCTTGAAAAATACTTATTGAACCTTTTGTAATTGCGTCCATTTTAAACATAGCCATTGATTTGGTAAATGCCATTTTGACAGCTTCACCAACCAACATTTCTACAAAACTTCTTACAACAAATTTACCTAAATCACCGATATTCAATTTACCTGTCATGACAAAATCAGTAAGTGTTGTTTTGAGTTTTCCAAAACTCGCTTTACCAATATCCTCAATTTGAGTGAAAGCACTTTTTTGATTATCAAGTGAATCCATAAAACCTTTATTAAATGTTTCTAATATACTTAACTTTTTATCTGCTGTTTGCTTTGCTATGGCTACTTCCATATCAGCCATATCTTGTAAAGCTACTATTTGTGGACTTGCACCACCTAACATTTCTGAACCTGTCATACTTGCATCAAGACCACCGCCCATCAATTCAGCACCAGTTGGTTTTTGAAAACCTATGATGTCTGGTCTTGCAGTAGGAAATGCTTCTAATCCTAAATTTTTTAATTTTATTTCTTTTTCAAGTAATTTATTTTTTTCAGCGATTGCTTTATTCTGATTTTCTATTGCTTTTGTTTGTATTATCTCAGCATCACTTACCATTGCCATAAGTTCTGGCATATTTTTTAAATGACCAAGTTCTGCTTCTAAGTTTTGTATATGAATTTTTTCAACTTTATTTAAACCTATAAATTTTGTTAATAAACCACCTCTTATTTCAGCAAGTTTATCTTCAATCTCTATTATTCTTTCTTGTCTAAGTGCATTTGTAGATAAATCTCTATTTAACATACCTATAAATGTAAAAAAATCTCTTGCGGTATCAGTTGCATCTATAAAACCCTCAGCCATTCTTGTTAATTTTGGAAGCATTGGGGTAATAATATCAACTGATAATTCACTTAATGCAGAACTAAGTGCTTTTGATGTATTTGCAAAACTTCCAGATGTTCTAGTTGCATCATCATGTGCATCTGATGTACCCGCAATGATAAGATTTAATCTTGCTTGTACCTTTTCTGCATTTGTTACATCTTTAGCAGATTTATTAATACCCATTCTAAGAAGTTCTTGTTTCAATGTTGCTTCTGTAATTACAACACCAAATCTTCTTACAGTTTCATGATTTCCTACTAATGCACTTTGAAATGCCATCATTGTTTCTGTATCACTAGCATTATTAAAAGATGCTACATCAACAGCTAATTTTGTAAGTTGTACTGATAATTTTGATGCTTCACCTCTTGCAAAACCCATAGGCACAAAAGTGTCTTGAATAGATGATGCCATTTGTTCTAATTCATGGGTGCTTCTTCCAACTTCATTTCCAAAATCTGATAATTGTTTTCTAACATCTGATACGAATTGACCAAAAACAACAGATGATTTTGATTGCATTTCTTGAACAGCACTAGCCATATTGACCATTTCTTTGCCAAAACGTACTGTTTGAAAAACAATAACACCACCAATAATATTTCTTACTGTGTTACCTAAAGCATTGAATGAATTTTGTTGTGCTGAAACAGATTTTTGAACATTTGTTTTAAGATCGTTCACCCCTTTTGTGGCTGATTGCATAGCTT
>FUFK010040293.1_pt1 | contig 10706 bp, 13 predicted proteins | sample 1021851 | NCBI WGS metagenome assembly FUFK01 (sample SAMEA51879418, study PRJEB19060) | metagenome
ATGGTGATGTTTTACATCATTTAGGCGATAGACTATCTTGTAAAGAACCATACAATCCTTGGTTGTTAAAATGTACAGGGGGTCGGTATCGTTATGATGCGTAAAATAAAACTGTATGGTGAACTTGTAAAAATAACAGGTCACAAAGAATTGGAAGCTATGGTAAATACAACAGCACAAGCTGTTAGCTTTCTTATAAATAATTTTCCAGAGTTAGAAAGTCATATGTCAAATAAATATTATCAAGTATTATTAGACAAAGAAAATATAAATATAGATGAACTTCATTTTCCAGTAGGTAAATCTGATATTAAATTTGTACCTGTCATATCTGGTTCTGGTGGTATAGGAAAAGCTTTATTTGGTGGTGCTTTAATTGCTTTGAGTTTTGGTGTTGGAGGTATATTTACTACTGGTGCAATAAATTTTGGTGNTGGTATTGGATTTGCNGCNGCTGGTNTAGGTGCNAAAGCNGCTTTTGGTATNGGTGCTNNATTNGTTTTNGGNGGNGTAAGTGATATGTTNTTTCCTACACCTAAAGCACCACAATTTAGTTCTGAGCAAGACCCAAGGTTATCGTTTAGTTTTGGTGGTACGCAACAGACTAGCAGAGCCGGAACGCCAGTTCCTTTAGTATATGGCGAAATTTTTACAGGTTCAGTTGTAATAAGTTCTTCAATAGATACTGAACAGGTGCAAGTATGACNGANAATAAAAANATTATTCGTGGTTCATTTGGTGGAGGTTCAAAACCTTCCCCACCNCCACAACCTACAAAAACACCTGACACCTTACATAGCAAGCAATTTGTTACTTTTTTGGATTTAATTTCTGAAGGTGAAATTGAGGGAAGTGCATCTGCATCAAAAGAAGGTATTACAGATAAAACATCAACTGCTTATCGAAATTCTTATCTTAAAGACGTATTTCTCAACAATACACCAATTTTAAAATCAACAGCATCATCAACAAGTCCTCAAGATATTGATTTTAACTTTCAAGATGTAACATTTAATTCAAGACACGGAACTGCAAACCAAACAAAAATTGATGGTATTGAAAGTTCTTCTTCATCTACGCCTGTCGGTGTAACAGTAACAGCGTCTTCACCAGTAACAAGACAAATAACAAATACAAATGTTGATCGTATAAAAGTTACAATCACATTTCCACAAATACAAGTGGCAACAGATAGTGGAGATTTATTAGGAGATACAGTACAGTTCAAAATTTCTGTTCAATATAATTCTGGCGGTTTTACAGATGTACATACCGATACTGTTACAGGTAGAACCGCTGACGCATATCAAAAAGATTTTTCTATAAAAGTAGATGGTTCTTTTCCTGTTGATGTAAGGGTTACAAGAATCACAGCGGATAGCACTAGCAGTAGCACAGTAAATTCATTTCAATGGACAAGTTTTGCAGAAATAATTGACGATGCTTCTACCTATGCAAACTCGGCTTATAACTCATTAAGACTAGATTCTCAACAATTTACTTCCATACCTTCAAGAAAATTTAGAGTTCGTGGAATAAAAGTAAGAATACCGGGGGCTGGTGCATCTAGTTCTGGAACACCAACTGTAGATAATGCAACTGGAAGAATTGTTTACCCAGATGGATATATTTTTAATGGTGTTATGGGTTCCGCTGTTTATACAAACTGCCCTGCGATGGTGTTACTTGACTTACTTACTAATACACGTTATGGCTTTGGAGATCATATTACAGACAGCAATCTTGATTTGTTTTCTTTTGTAACTGCAAGTAAATATGCAAATACGCTTGTANATGATGGATTTGGAAGTCAAGAAGCTCGTTTTAGTTGCAACGTAAATATTCAATCATCTTCTGAGGCATTTGANCTTATAAATGAACTTGCTGGTGTAATGAGATGTATGCCAATTTTTTCNGCTGGTTCNATNACNATTACNCAAGATTCGCCAAAANNNGCAAGNTATTTATTTAATCTAAGNAATGTTACTTCTGAAGGTTTNAANTATTCTGGTAGTAGTTTAAAACAAAGACATACTNCNGTTGCTGTTTCATACTTTAATATGGACAGCCAAGATGTAGATTTTGAANTTGTAGANGATACNACNGCACAAAGTAAATTTGGAATTATNACAAAACANGTAAAAGCTTTTGCTTGTACATCAAGAGGTCAAGCTGCAAGGTTAGGTAGAGCAATATTATTTGCAGAACAAAATGAATCAGAACTTGTTAGTTTTACNACTTCAATAGATGCTGGNGCTGTAGTAAGGCCGGGTGCAATTATTGATATAAANGACCCTGTTCGTGCTGGTGTAAGAAGAGGTGGAAGATTATCTGCCGTGGCTTCAACAACAGTTATGACAATTGATGATGCAAATGCCTCTGATTTAGCAACAACAAATTCGCCAAAATTAAGTGTTGTTTTACCAGATGGTACTGCTGAAACAAGAGATGTTTCCAGTATTAGTTCTGCTGGTGTTGTAACTGTTAGTTCTGCCTTTTCACAAACACCAAATGTAAATACTGTTTGGCTTTTAGCAAACACAACAGTTGAAGCACAAAAATTTAGAGTAATAACTGTTGAAGAACAAGATGGTATAAATTTTTCAATTACAGCACTTTCGTATGTTGAAGGTAAATATGCTTTTATTGAAGATAGTTTATCTTTACCAACAAGAACTGTATCTGTTTTAAATGAATTAAAACCGCCACCATCTAACCTAAGTGCTGTTGAAACAATAGTTCCTATAAATAATCAAGCTGTATCAAAAATATTTATTAGCTGGCAACCAATTGTTGGTGTTATTGAATATCAGGTAAACTATCGTTATCAAAATGGAAACTTTGTTTCTGAAAAAGTTTCAAGACCTGATTTTCAAATATTCAATAGTCAGCTTGGNACATACGAAATACANGTTTTTAGTTATAACATTCAAGGACAACTTTCTGCTACATCAAACGATTTAACCTTTATTGCTGTTGGTAAAACTGCACTTCCAGAAGACCCAACAAATTTAACAATAGAGCCTGTTTCAGATCAATTTGTTAGATTAAGATTTACCCCTGCAACGGATGTTGACGTAACGCACGGCGGTACAATATCCGTTAGGCATACGCCATCTGTCGACCCCGCTGTTGCAACATTTAGTAACTCAACAGAAATTATACCAAAACTGTCTGGAAACATTAGTGAAACATTGGTTCCTGCATTAACAGGAACTTACAGTATTAAATTTATCGATGATGGCGGACGCAGATCAGATAACGCTGCAAGAATAATTGTTACGCAACCAGACCCACAACCAAATCAAGTAATACTTACAGAAAGAGAAGATACAGATTCACCACCATTTCAAGGAAATAAAACAAATACTTTTTATGATGCCGATTTTGATGGTTTGTTATTAGATGGAACTACATTATGGGATTCAATAACACAGAATATTGATGATTTATCAAATATAGATTTTGCCGGGCCTATAAGTTCCTCTGGTAGTTATGAATTTCAAAATGAAGTTGATATGGGTGGTATTTTTAATCTTACTTTAAAACGCAGATTTGTAACCTCTGGTCTTTTACCTAATGATCTTATAGATTCAAGAACAGCTAATATTGACACTTGGACAGAATTTGACGGAACTTTAGCAGAAGATGTTGGTGCAAAACTTCTTGTTGCAACTACGCAATCAGACCCATCTGCAACAACTTCTGGCACATACGCCCAATCTGCCACAACTATAACTGTCACTAAAAGTAGTCATGGATTTACAGTTGGAAATTTTGTTGATCTTACATTTACTTCTGGTAGCGGAGTGGATGGAAAGTACGAGATACAAACTGTGACAACAAATAATTTTACAGTAGGTGCTGGNGTTAGTCAGACTACAAGTGGCAACGTAACTATTGGTTCAGAATTTTCTAAATTTAATACTTTTGCTAATGGCGAATATACAGCTAGAGGATTTAGATTTAAAGTTGAATTAACATCAGACGACCCTGCACAAAATATAAATGTTACTGAACTTGGATATGAAGCAAGTTTAAAAAGAAGAACAGAAACAGTTAATACAGCGATAGCAAGTCAATGTGCTACAACTGGTTCTGCAAAGACAGTTACATTCGGGAATCCGTTTTTTGTGGGTACTGGTTCACTTGGCGGTTCAACAACAGCATTTTTACCAACTATCGGAATAACACTTGAAGGCGCTGCAAGTGGCGACTTTTTTAACATAACATCGATAACAGGTACGCAATTTGTTATTGAAACAAAAAATGCAAGTGGCTTCAAAGATTTGAGTTTTAAATATACAGCAATCGGGTTTGGTAAAGGAAGTTAAATATGTTTATATTAAAGTTATCAACTATCATATACTTATACAAAAAGGATTAAGTAATGGCAACTCATGATTATGTAATAGCCAACCAATCAGGGGCTGCATTTCGTACAGACTTAAATAATGCTCTTGCTGCAATCGTAAGTAATAACTCAAATTCATCGGAGCCTTCAACAAAATATGCTTATCAATGGTGGGCTGATACATCCGCTTCTATATTTAAAATAAGAAACTCATCAAATGATGGATGGATTAATTTATTTACTTTAGCAGGTGGAATCGATGTAGACGCTGCAAGTAATTTTAATGAAGATGTCACTTTTACAGGAGCAAGCGCAAATATTGTTTTTGATAAATCGAGTAATGAGTTGCTATTTGCTGATAATGCTAAATGTTCTTTTGGAAACAATGGTGACTTGGTCATTAGACATAATGGTACTCATTCGATCATTGAAGATGTAGGAACTGGTAATTTGCAACTTCGATGTGCAGATTTTCGTGTAACAAACGCAGATAATAGCGAAACTTTAATTAAAGCAGATACTGACGGAGGCGTGGAGCTTTATTTTAATAATGGCAAAAAATTCCAGACAATATCAAGTGGAAATGAGTTTTTTGGTCAGTTAAAAAACGAATCTGATGGCACAGCTAATGGAATATACCTAGGTGCATCTAATGATTTGCAGTTATATCATGATTCAAATAGCATTATCGCTAACAGTAATAATTCGGTTAATTTAATATTACAAAGTGACAATTTTACCTTTAGAGCAAACTCTGCGACAACCGAAAAGTTTTTTAAAGCTACTAAAGATGGAGCAACAGAATTATATTATGATGCAGTAAAAAAATTAGAAACAGATGCTAGTGGCGTGACTATTGGCGGAACAACCGCTGAACGATTAAAGATAGACGGTTCTGTTGGTAACTGTATAATTTCAAGTAGTGGTGCAGAAATTGAATTTACTAGAGCAGCTACAAGTAATATTACTTGTAGTAATGCGGCAGGTGCTTTAAAAATTTCAGTAGCGGCAGGGGATGATGCTATTCAATGTCTTGCAAACGCAGCCGTAGAACTTTATCATAATGGAAACAAAAAATTAGAAACTGATAGTTTAGGGGTGCAAATAACTGGATTTCTTCACGCCCATGAAGATGCTTCAGATTCAGATTTTACTGCTCTTACTAGGCACGTCGTACAAAGTAACACAAATTATGTAGAAACTTTATTTGTTGAAAGTTCCGCAACTAATCCTTACGGGCAACGTATAGCATTTTCAGACGCCTCACCAGATAATAATACACAATATTTCTTTCTTTGTAGGGATCAAAGTGTTGACAGACTTATAATTTGGTCAGATGGTGACATTGATAACCACGATAATAGTTATGGTGGAACATCTGATGAAAAACTTAAAGAAAATATTGTTGATGCCAACTCACAATGGGAAGATGTCAAAGCTGTAAAAGTGAGGAATTTTAATTTTAAAACTGATACACCATCAGACAAGCGTTTAGGTGTTGTAGCACAGGAGATAGAAACTATATGTCCATCACTTGTAAGAGAAACAACTGATTATGACAATAATAATAATGATCTTGGTACAAAAACAAAATCTGTAAAATATTCTATTTTATATATGAAAGCATTTAAAGCTTTACAAGAAGCAATCGCCAAAATAGAGGTGTTGGAAACCAAAGTTGCAGCTTTAGAGGCTGCTTAGTATATTAGGTAAACAAATATTTTTTTATTATGACTCCTCAAGATTTAATCAAAGAAACAAAGGAAACTATTGAATTTAACACAAAAAAAATAGAGGTTTTAGATAAAGACATTGAGGAAATTAAAAATGAAGCAAATCAAAAAATAAATAAATTAAATCAAGATAGAAACCAGATTGTCGCACAAATAATAAAAGATCAAGGCGGTATAGAAAAGTTAGAAAAATTGATTAATTCTGATAATAAAGTAGAATCTAAATAATATTTCTTATAATTATGGCAATCACAAAAACTTGGGAAATAAATAAAATGAAACGTGATGTTTCAGATGGTTTCGTTACAGAGATAATTTATAGAGTAAAAGGAATATCTGGTTCTGAAGAAAAAGCAAGAGAAACAGGTTCAGTTGTTTTTACAAAACCTAGTTCTTTACCGAGTGATTTTATTGAATATACAAAATTAGATGCTGCAACAGTTATCGGATGGGTAAAAACTGCCGTTGGAACTGATGAAGTATCAGCTATAGAGGCGAGGTTAGAGGCTAATATAAAAGAAATAGAAACTCCTACTACTGCTTCTGGTGTACCTTGGTAGAAAGAACTGAAAGACCAACATAAAGTGGTGCTAATGCACAGATTCCGCAGAAAGTTATAATAGTTACAGGCACTAACGCCTTTAAAAATGCTTCTCGAATCATGGCAAAAATTTCTCAAATATTATCTATTTTAAGTTTTATAATCAGCGCGTCAACTTTGGGCGCAGGGGTCTATGGTTACATGATGGTAACAAGCGATGATTTTAAAGAAAAAATGATTCAACAAGTTATTGATAAAATACCTTTACCAGAAATTCCAAAACTACCAAAAACAACAGGCGGTGTTTCTCCTTTCAAAATTTAAGTAAAAGATGCTTCGAATTGATTGTTTTTCAGAAATAAAAACAAAATCAAATCAATTAGTTTTATATCTTGAAAATTTAATATCCTTTCAAAATTTAACTTGGGAACAACATTTCGGTTTTGATGTAATTTTTCTTGATAATTGTTGGATTCAAAAAGAATTGGCCTTGAACGAAATTAATAAAATACATCCTATTAAGCAATTAGGTTTGTTGAGAGTTAAATTTAAATCTTTTTATGATTGGCACGTTGATGACTACAGACAATCTTGTATAAATTGTTTAGTAAGTAAAAAACACAATAGCTATTGTTTGTTTGGAGAACATAAAGATGAATGGTATCACGACAATATAATTGAACTTAAATATAAACCTTATACATATTATTTATTTAATAATCAAAAAAAACACGCAGTTATGAATTTAGATAAAAAAAATCGTTATTTGTTGTCACTTTATTTTGAAGAAGAGGTATCTTATGAAATCTTGCAAAAAAAATTAAAAACCATTTTAACGAACAAATAAATTGACCGATATTCCTGAAATTTATATTCCTAATATAGATATTCCAGAACCTATCCATATTGAACCGCCTATCGTCCTCGATACGCCTGTTTCTATTGATATGGGCGTTCCTATTATTGACGCCCCTTGCGCTGTTGTACGCGATTCTTTGACGGGTGGAAAAGATCACTTTAATAATGACCCAGATGGAAATGTTGCTTTATGCGATCACACCGCACCATTTTATTTTGCGCCTGATTATTCGCCATCAGCAAAAATAATTACACCTACACAAAACACNAAAACAGAAGCGCCAGAAATNCCAGAAATAAAAACGCCAGAAATACCAAAAACCAAAGAAAATAATGATAATAACGTAATCGAAGAAAAAGAAATTGATTGCCCTGCGAAAGACCAACAATATAGATTAAACGATGTAAGAAATGCAGAAGCGCAAGAAAAAGTTGTCGGGTTTGAAGTGATAGATGGAAAATGTGTCGAGATTTGGGGCAAAACTGATTTTGTCGATAAATACCTTCCCTCATCGTCTGTAGTCGCAACGACCCTCGTGGTAACTATTGTCGCAACATCCGCCGCAACTGCTACCCCTTTTTTAACTAGACTACTCAAGCCAATATTTAAACAGATAATAAATCGAGCAAAAAAACTTATCGGCAAAAAGTCAGGAACTAAATTCAGTTCTTCTTCTCGTTTGAAGAAACAGAAACTTCTTTCAAAGAATGTTGATGATTAATTAATGTATTGCTTGGATTTGTTAATTCGACATCTTCGCATAATTTATAGTACTTTGTTCCTTTTTTCCAGTTATAGCCCTTAGATAAAAGATCGCCGCACGTTTTTAAACGTCCAAGTTCTAGCGCGTACATATTGTCGTTTATTCTTGCTTGAATTAAATCTGATTGTCTTTGTTGCGCTTCGCGGCATAACCGCACCGCTTTTCGATCAAGTGAAATATTCCAAGATAAACTGATTCCCGGCGAAATATTATATGTGTCTTTTTGCGCTGTTCTTATTGTTTTATAGCCAATAATCTGGCCGGGGTTGTCGGGGTCGCCATCGCCTATTGTTACGCCGTTTGCATCTGTCGCGCCTTCTATATCTTTTACTGAATATATGGGGTCAAGATAATAGTCTTGATATGGTTTTGTAAATGAAGCCGATGAAGTTACAAATGGCTGAATAACTAAAGTATCAGATTGACAGACTACAGTTTGACCGCCGACTTGATTTTGAAATTGTCTTGTCGGCATATTCATTACGCCTAAATTTGTAACTGAACCACTTGAATTTGATACTGGATTATTTGTCATATTGGTGTTGGCATTACTTGGAAACTGGACAGAAAAAAATAATATTGCGCTAGCTATTTTAAATTTTTTTATCATTGCGTAAACGTGCTTGTCGATTCTGTAACGCTTTGCACTTCAATAGTGCGATCTATATGGACATAAGAATTTAACCCCGGCCCAATATACGATTCGTGAAATTGCGTGGCCGCCCCTGCCGTTGATTGCTTCCATTGTGGCTTAGTAGATAAATTTATTCCTGTTGTTGTTGACGTAACGCCGTTAATTGTTTGTGTTGCCCCTGCAATCGCTTCAGGGCTGATTGTTCCGCCTGCCGTGACCGCTTCGATATTTGAACCTCCTGTTGTGTACTGGTACCCCGTAGAGTAAGAATAAGATTGAATAATTTCCCGCGTACTTTGAGAACTGGTTGTTCGACTTATACTATTACCCGCAGAAAAATTTGGAATTACGGGTATAGCAAAACAAGGATTATTTAAAAATAATAAAAAACATATTATTTTTTTCATTATCTATTAATAAAATATTTATACATAAATAACTGCAAAATACAAAAAATTATTACTGCAATAGAACACGCAATTATTGGTATAAACATTATTCGATTTCGATAGAACTTGTAATTGAACCTGTTACGCTTGAACCCGCTGCGCCGGGGCTTAATGTTATAGTCCCGCCTGCAACAGAAGTTATCCCGATTGATTGCCCTGTATTAGAACCGCCCGAATATGTGATCGTATCGCCTGTTACTGGTAAAGCGGAAACAATTCCAGAAGAAACACTTGCTGATGTAGTTACCGCATCGCCTTGAATAAATGATTCTGAAAAACTTGTTGCGGCGCCTGCGGTGGTTTGTGTGTAAGACCCTGTTCCGTGTGTCGCGGCCACGCCTGTCAATACTGAACTATTATCTAATGCGGGCGAATCTAAATGCCCCATCGTTCCCGCAGTAATACCTGTCGAACTCATCGAATAGGTCGAACCAATGCGCTTTGCCTGCGAATAGCTACCATCAACCACGCCTTGCGCGGACGCCGTTATTTTGTGGACATAGCCCGCTTGNAAACGCCGCAGANGGAAGCAAAAATAAAANANNAANTAATNTTTTCATTTGATACCTACTTTCGAGTTTTTATTGTCTACTATATTAACTTTACCTTGTAACTTTTTTTTGTCATTATTCTTACTTTTGAGGTCAATCCCAAATTGCGTAAGGACGCCCGAAAGCAAGCCTGCCGCGAAGGTCGTATCAATTTGCCTTACGGGATTCGGATTATAGTACGACCAAGAAATGACGGCCAACGACCACCCAAGAACGACAAGTTGAACAAAAGTTGCAACAATATTCGGCCTTTGTTTTTCTTCTTCTTGTTCTTCCATAATGTGGCCTTTTTGCTAAAACTAGCAAATTTGACTACAGTTGAAAAGAATATATTACAAAAACATGATTCGATTTATCAAGCCAATACTGAAGTTTTTCGTCAAATCTAACGCGGTAAAATCTCTTGTCGTTGGATTGCTTGAGGACTATGCCAAGTCCACAGAAACAGATATTGATGACGAAATCGTTAAGTTAGTTAAAGAAAAGTTGTGGCCTGTTACATAACTTTAAGTTATGGTTGGCGTAAGGCATTAGGTGGTCAATGCCTTCTCTGCAAAAAATGGGCTAACTAATTCCCCAAAAGTTAGCCTATTTTCAATATAAGGAGGTCAGCTTGCTATGGCTTGGGATGATTGGCTAACCATAACAGAAACGCTTGAAGATCAACTTTATCTTGAAATTCAGGCGCGGATGTTGGCCGAGATAACTGACTTCGATTACTTGCTTGATATAGCTGTAAATTATCAGCGGCAAAATTGGCAAAAAGACGAGATCATCAAAAATTGCATTGCAAAGATTGGCGATCTCGAAACAGAAATAATT
>FUFK010040754.1_pt1 | contig 10706 bp, 19 predicted proteins | sample 1021851 | NCBI WGS metagenome assembly FUFK01 (sample SAMEA51879418, study PRJEB19060) | metagenome
AGGTGAGTCAACATCTTGCGCTCGTTAATAACATTTGCTTGACATCTTCTTGACAATAAATCCCTTGCGAACCCCTCTCACCTATGCTATATTATAAGAGTAATAAGGAGAATACACTATGTCCTACAACGGAACCGTCCGATGCTCGCACTGCTACCAAACTGGTCATAACAAGCGGAGTTGTCCAACACTTCACGAACGCTACTTGCGGCGCTATAAGCAGAACATTGCAGACGTTGAATACTACAAATCAGTGAGTGACGGAGACTTGGCGCGCGCCGGAGAAGATCGCCAGTGGAACATAGACTACCATACTCGCAAAGCTGAAGAAAATCGCGCTATTTACATCAAGCGTACCAAGATCGATCCGGCAACCGGCAAAAAAGTGAGCAACAAGGCAGCTAAAGCCGAGCGCATGAAAAGCGTAACCTGTGGATATTGCGGGCTAAAAGGGCACACGCGCCGTACATGCCAGAACGCTAAGAACGATTACGCGCTATACATGGAGCAAACACGTCGAGTCCGAACGGAGTGGTACGAAAAGTTTAAGGCAAGTGGCATGGGCATTGGTTCCTTAGTTGTTGCAAAGACTCACGGATACAACCATAACAACGAATGGGGGCTTCACAACGTCGCCGCATTGGTTACAAGAGTTCACTTCGACAGTATTGACGCCCACAGTCACAGCATGGCCGTTCTGGAGTTGTCCACTAACTCGCAACTAAGGGGTCAGAGCAGCTACGGCAGCTCACTGCGAAACTTGGATCTTGATAGCATGGATCATGCGAACATTGTTGAGCGTCAACCTTCTGGCAGTGTTCCCCCGATGCCAAAAGATTGGCTTGAGAACTTCGCGCCCATGAAACAGGTTTTCAGCACTAAAGAACAACGAGCATACACATACGCATGGCAGACGGATTCGTGGACAGATAACATTCGCCAACAGTTAAACATTCCCAAGTGTGCCTACACTTCTTGACATTTCCTTGACAACAAACCCCTTGCTATNTTCNTCNNCCCATGCTATATTATATAAGTAATCAAGGAGAAGAACATTACATGAAAGTTCGCAACGCAATCAAGAAAGTCAAATCCCACTTCGCAAAGCAAGGCATCGACATCGAGGTGCAGATCGTTGGTCATCGCTGGACGTTCGAGCACAATGGCTATGTTGGTTCATTCTTGGCAAATGGCGCATCTGTCAATGATCCGACCGCGCTTGATGCCGAGGCGTGCAACTTCCATGTTCGCGGCGTCAATGACGTTAGTTGTTTGTACTCCGATTATCACGCTGGCTCGTTCCGTGATAACATCTCGCAGGTTTGCGAGAGCCTGTTGCCATCGCCGCCTAAATACCCTGTTGGCTCACTGGTGCGCGGCAGACAAAACAAGCGCGCCATTCGTCAGGGCTACGCTGGCAAAGTGGGCCTTGTGGTGGAAGCCTGTGCAGGCAGTTTTGCTCGCATCGCTTGGACTGGAGAGGACTATAATCCTCGCGGGCTGATGAGTTACCCAACCCGTGACCTTGAGGCGGCCACTTGACATTTACTTGACAAGAAACCGCTTGCAATCTTCAGCATCCCATGGTATATTATATAGGTAATCGAGAGAGGGATATATGCCAACACTGGAGAATGGGTCGTTAATACGGGACTTGACCCACCCGCTGACAAACCCCTTGACATTCTCTTGACAATAAAAACCTTGACCTTTACGCTCTATGATGCTATATTTATAGAGTAAGGAAAACAAATCACTAACCTCTCTCACGGAGAATCAAATCATGGCTATCGACTTCGCAACATTCAACACTGTCGCCCCTCACATCCTTAACAGCAAACTGCCAGTGCTTATCCGAGGTCGCCATGGCGTTGGTAAATCCGAGGTGGTTTACCAGATTGCTGCTGCTCGTGACCTTCCAGTGGTCGAGCGGCGCGCCAGCCAGATGACTGAGGGTGATCTACTCGGTCTTCCTGACACCACCGACACCGAGATCAACGGCCGCAAGGCTACCACTTGGAACGCCCCTGACTGGCTTGTGACGGCCTGTGAGCAGCCTGTGATGCTGTTCCTTGATGAAGTGGACCGCGCGACTGTGGAGGTCCGTCAGGGACTCTTCGAGTTGACCGACAGTCGCAAGCTGAACGGCTGGCGTCTTCACCCTGAGACTCTGATCGTCGCTGCTGTCAATGGTGGCGAGCACGGTGCCCAATATCAGGTAGGCGAAATGGACCCTGCCGAACTTGACCGCTGGACTGTCTTCGATGTGGAGCCTTCCGACGAAGATTGGCTCAAATGGGCGAATGATAAGGTTGATGGTATTCTTTGGGACTTCATTAACCAGAACCGCATCCACCTTGAGCATCGCAGTGACTTCGAGCCTAACAAGGTTTACCCGTCGCGCCGTAGCTGGAAACGGTTCAACGATACCGCAGTTTCCACTGGTGTTTTCGGTGAGGAAGGCGACCGTGATCTTCTGTTCAATCTCGCGACNGCCTTCGTTGGCTTCGAGGCNGCTGTTGCTCTCCGNGACTTNGTTGAGAAGTACGAATGGCAAGTGACCATCGCNGANNTNCTNGACANNGGCGAGATCGACAAGACCGCTCAGTGGGGNATCAANGACCACGCTGCCATGATTGAGAAGTTCGAGGCTTCTGACGTGTTCTCTGAGACTCTNACCGAGGCTCAGGTCACTAACCTCGCCAACTACTTCGTNACNCTGCCTTCNGAGGTNGCNATGAAGCTGTGGACCGTTCTCGGTGACACCGACAACATTGACAATGTTGTGGCACTCCACAAGGCCGAAGCGTCCGATGGTCGCCGTGTCTCTGACCACCTTGTTGAGATCCTTGGCGGCAACTCTTGAAATACAAGGTAGGCGACCTACTAATCAGGGAGCACGATAAGTGCCCCTGTCTGGTCGTTGAAGTGCGGGACAGCACTCAGAAGGAGTGGGGGCAGCTTCAAGCCAATAGACGCCAATACAGGCTATTTGACGGCCATTCTGCTGCACAGTGGTATGCTGACACTGTTCTTCATGCTGCCTTTCGTGTTCCCATTCCTTGACATTCTCTTGACAACAAAACTCTTGTAATCACCGCGTGCCCATGTTATATTATATATGCAATCAAGGAGAGAGTATGCGATACGATTTCATTTTCTGGAAAGGTTACGATGGAAAGATCAAGACTGGTGCGGTTCCTCGTGATCGCGTGCTTGGTCCACGTAAGAACACCCCTCAAAAGAAAAAGTCATCTTGACATTCTCTTGACAACTTAGCCCTTGCTTTTACCCTCATCCCGTGCTATATTATACATATAGAAAGGAGAGATTCATGTCCGAAGATATTAAGCCAGCCCCGTTCAATCTCAACATGCACACTGCTCGCTTGTTGATGCGCGAACCGTTCTTTGCCGCTCTGTCTCGCCGTATCGACAAGACTGCGAGCACTGCCGTGCCGACCGCTGGCGTCCGGGTTAACCCTGATACCGCTCAGTTTGAGTTGCTTTACAACCCTGAGTTTATGGGCCAGTTGAAAGACGAACACAAGCTGGGCGTGCTGATGCATGAGTTCTATCACATCATNTTNGAGCACGTGACTGGNCGCAAGCCTGCCGATGGCCTNNANCGNATTGATAACATCGCGATGGANCTTGCTATCAANGGTCTGCCNGAGATGGCTGGCAANCTGCCNTGNGANGCTGANCCNGGCCCNATCATGGCCGATGGCACTGGNATGAAGGGNGTGTTNCCCGGCGAAGGCCCGTTNGCTCACTTGCCNGCTAACAAGACCTANGAATGGTATCTCGAAGCCTTGAAGGANATGGCCGAGAACCAAGACAGCAACGGCGACGGTGAAGGNNAGCCCGGTGGTCAAGGNGATGGCGATCCCTTCGNNGGNNNNGANTCNNTTGACNNTCACGATCAGTTCGGTGANGGNGACNGCTACCACTCAAGAGATTGCNAANGAGCGATTGAANGAAGCNGTCAANCAAGCNGCNGANGAAGCNGAGAAGGCGCGTAACTGGGGCTCTGTNTCTTCTGGNATGCGTCAAGANATTATGGACCGCGTTGCNACNAANGTTGACTGGCGTAANGTNCTNCGNTACTTNGTCAAGACNTCNCAACGTGCTGACAANCGNTCGACNCCTCGNCGCCTNAACAAGCGNTTCCCAAAGATCCACCCNGGCAAGCGCGTTCGNCGTCAAGCCAAGATCGCTATCTCNATNGACCAGTCNGGATCGGTNGATGATGGNATGCTCGCCGCGTTCTTCTCCGAGTTGAACAAGCTGGCCGAGATTGCTGAGTTNACGGTNNTNCCNTTNGATACNGAGGTGGCCGNNGACAANGTATATACTTGGAAGAAAGGNCAANCCAAGAAAACCGAGCGCGTGTTGACTGGTGGTACATGCTTCAANGCTCCCACCAAGTTCGTCAANGATGGCGNCTTNGANGGTCACATNGTCNTNACCGACTTGTGCGCNCCNAAGCCNATNGCATCCAAGTGNCAACGNATGTGGATGACCACNAAGNNGNACGCTGCNCGNCCCTACTTCCAAACCAATGAACGTGTTATCGCAATCGACTGCTAAGGAGCCGAGATCATGAAGTATTATATCAGTAAAACAGACGTTGAGATTAACGAGGCTGGAAGGCTCTCAGGCAGCGAGCGCGTGTTGACTAAGCCCGACACCCTTANAGCCACCCAGAACAGCCTCAGACGCCTTACAGCCATCGGCATTGAGAACCTGCACATCTGTAAGCACCCTGCTAACTCACGGCGCTGGGGCAAGCTGCAACGAGCCCAGAACAAACTGCGTAAAACCCGCAAACTNACGATGGCAGATGTNGCTAAAGACCTCGCTGAGTTGGATGCGGAGAGCAAAGAGAAAGAAAACGACTGNTAACATTCTCTTGACAACTTAAACCTTGACCTTTTCTCTCTCCAATGCTATATTTATAGAGTAACCAGCAAGGAGTATCACATGGCCCGCCCGACTTATCGCACCCGCCTCGAAGTTCTGATCAACAATCCCGCTATCTCAGCGCGTGATAAGTCGTTTGCTCAGTCGCTTCTGTCATACTATGAGCGCAAAGGTCGTTTGTCTGCCGGTCGTGTCAAGTGGGTTGCTACGCTGGAGGATCGCTATTCCCCTGAGAAGCTGTTAGCTGCTACCGAAAAGCACAGGACGTTCCTCCTGCGCTTGGAACATTTGAGTATGCGTTGTGAGCCTTCAAGCTGGGCCGCTGGCTATGTTGAGAGTCTGACCAGTCAAGTCAAGGGTGATCGTCGCCTTTCTGATCGTCAGCTTCAGATTCTCAAGAAGATCGAAGCGGAGCACGATGACGCCGCATTGGCCGAGCGCAAGAAGTGGATTGAGAGTTATACAAATAATCCTGATCTGCGCGCTGATGCTATTGTAGTTGCTAACTATTACATGAGCACGGGTTACTTTAAAGATACAGCCCGTGATATTATTAATGACGACACGTTTATTCCCACTTATTCACAATACAATAAGATGGTTAAAAACAAGTATGCACAAAAGGTGTTAGCTTCACACCACGCGCCGGCTAAATATGAAGCTGGACAGTTGGTAACATTCCGTGCCAATGCTCCATCTAACTCTCGTTATCTCGATGGTGCTTTTCTCAAGCGCAATGTCACAATGATGGTTATTGAGTCTGATGCCAAGCCCATCACGTCTGCCGCTCGCGGTGCCAAGGTTTACAAGCTGCTGCCCGTTGGTAAGGCATCCACGCTTGAAGTCGAGGAACGCTATATCATGAAGGCTCGCAAGCTGAAGAAGAAATAGGCCGAGACTACAACAAAAAGATATTATTATGCAAATGTTTATTATTGGTTTCTTATCAGGTTCAGCAGTATCAGTTATTATTATTGATTATTTTATCCGTATTAATAGATAGTTGTGCATTGTTATGGTGTAAAGTGGGTTATAGTGGAGTATGGTGGTGGATGATGCATTAGTATTTGTATGACAAACTGTTTATGTGTTTATAAATGTGGTGGAATGCGGTGGTGTTTTTCTTTAGACTTTATACATACTTACCTTATCACTGTCAAGCACATATTTATTGACATTCTTTTGACATTTCGTTTTAATCATTGACACGTAGCATATAATGTGTTATAATAATGGAGGTACAATGTACACTTTCAAAGACCAAGTAATCGACGCACTCGCCGGTGTTGTGTGGGGTGCTATCTTTCTCGCGCTATGGTGCGCCGGTGCTGCCGCAGACCTAGCGATTGTCGGCTTCTAACGCCGAATATGCTGTCGCATATTGTCGCAATGTCGCGAGAATACATAAAATAAAAGGCCAACAATATCAGCAACTTAGTTAGTGTTTGCCTTATAGGGAGAGGATTATGCGACAAAGAATGTCACGTTTGAAACATTTAATGGAAGATAAATGTCCGAGAACACATAAAATAATACATAAAAGCTATGAAATGATAGGTTGGACGCCTATTATTATGATGGTATATGTGCAGGTGCTAGCATTAAGCTATGCCTATTATAAGAGTGAATGCCAACGCCATGATACTATTAACAGATAACTGACACATAATGCTGACAATCTTTTGACATTTGCATGTTGTCAAATTGCTGTCAAGCATGTGGGGGTACCCCCCTCCCCCCTACCCGAATATATGTCTCTGCACTTGACATGTCCCTGACATGCCGGTCAGGTCCGTTTTCAATACCGCTGAGATTTTTTGAGATATACGGCTTTTCAAAAAAATTCCCTAAAATATTTTTGACATTAACGCCTATCTACTAATGTGGGCAAGAACGTTTTTACATTAGACGGCACTAGCTATAGGTGTCCAAAGTGCGGAGCAGAGATAAGATGGTCGTGCTCAGGGCAAACCGGTTATGCCTATTGCGCAAAGTCGCTTGGGGCTACAAGGGTATGGAAAAAAGGTGAAGCTCGTTATTTAGAGGTATGTGATTGGGAAGGGTTGTGCCGACGTAGACAAAACGGCACGGTAGAAATTTACTACTACCCATAATTATAACGTGGGTAGTGTAATTAGACGATCATTCGTTATAGGAGATTTGGTAACAATAGCGCCAGATTTTCGTAACACAGTGTTAGATTTTGACTTTGAGCGTTACATTGGGATTGTAATAAAAACCCCAAAAGCGAACGAATACGTTGTTTATTGGACAAACTCACCGATAAACAATTATTACAAGGGAATGTGGAGCGGCGATCATTTAATTAAAGTGGAAGATTATAGCGGCGCAAAGGAAAAAGTCAAAAAAAACGGCTTGAATTATGTTGAAATATGAGTTATAATGAGCAAGTAGAAACATATGTTAAAGGAGATTTAGTTTATTTTACAGGGTACCAAGTAGATCATCCACCGCTAGCGCACAAAATTGGAATTGTAATGAGTAAAGGAACCGGAAGAAAACCATATACAATGTATGAGGTTATGTGGTTGCATACCGGAAACATAATTACAGTGGCAGCAAAGCATCTAACTTTAGCATATACGAAATAACGAACTATTTATGAGTATGGTAATTACAAAAACAAAGCTTAAGCAATTTATCAATGAAGAGCTATCACGTGCCGATAAGTCGGAGATCAAAAAGATGATTGACGATGCGATTGAGAAGGGCGTGAAGCGCGACCTTAAAAAGCACTTGGAAGATGAGCTAGTAAAGTCACTTAGGTCAAAGGATGTTAAGGACGACATTGGGGAAATTGCTAAAAAAGTCATTAAAAAGCTTTATAAAGACCTTTCATTCCACCACCCGTACATTATTGACCGCATTAAAATATGAAACGTGAAGCTAATATAGGTGATTGGATTAAAGACGAGTACCGCAATGACCGGTCATTAGGTTTTGTTTTAACCACAGATAGCGAAACGGCCATGATGTTGGTCCGGTTTCCTAAAATTAAAAAAGATGTGTGGGTAGTGCATGAAAACCGCGGTCATTATCGTGTTATATGACTATTTAAACGGAGTCAATTGGATTGTCTTTCCATGAATTATCTTACCATTATAATATTAATATTTACTAGCGTGTCGTGTGCTAGTAGCATCGCAAAAGATATTAAGCCACAAGCGCTGGAGATTAAAGAGTGTTCCAGTGTTGTGTGTGCTAAGCTTTTAGAGCAGCCAATCAACACAACATATAAGCCAAAACATTTGGTTACTTACAGTCATAATGAGCCTGTATGTGAATAACTACCTACCTACTATGTGGGCGATTATACCAACAAAGATTTAATCTTTTTTGAAGTAGGTGATTTTATTGTCGACCATGAGTACAATGAAGTTGGTATATTACTCATGCGATTTAACTTGGTTGAGCCCGACGATGATTATCCAATATTTGCATGGGACATTATGTGGTCCGGCTCTCGTTATGCAATGAACGGATATCCGCGTCGAGCGCCTTATACCGAAGAAAGTTTAAAAAACATGGTTATAGAAGGCTTATTGAAGTTCTATAAAAATAATTAATATATGAGAGAACACTTGAAATCTAAGCTTAAACGTGTTAAACTATCTATAGGTGATATAGTAGTAGATTGTGTTAATAACGACATAGGTATTTTATCCCGACGTATACGTCAATTTGACCCTTTGTTGGAAGAATTGTATATTTGGGAAGTGCGTTGGATTAATAAAGCCGATGAAGACTTACCAATGGTTGGCGCAATTGAAGAAGAGTCACTTAAATTATCAATCGCCGTTGGTACTTACGAATGGCATTCAATAAATGGAGAAAGTTTTGAGTTATAATTGGAATGTATATAAGGTTTTTAAAAATGGAAATAGAGCAAAAGCTCCTATTACAACATTTGAGTGTGATGAGGTCTCAATGGAAGAACATTTTAATAATGTAATAAGGAAAAATTTTAGTGGAAAATTTGCTAACGCAAATTATCACATTATTCGCTCGGATCTGCCTCAAGAAGAAAACCTCGCATCGGAAGAAGAAAAAATTTCTAAGGAAAAAAATCGCGTTTTGGGAAAGCTTGTGTCACGGTTAAACTTGAAAGATAAGTATGGAATCGGGGGCGCCCTCGTATATTGTCGTGAAAGCGACTGGAAATGGCAATGGGCCGCGGTGCAAGCTGGAACTAGTAAGTACATTGCTGGGCTTTCTCCCGGCTTTAAAAAGTATACGGAGGCTGAACTTTGGATCCAAACTCTTATGTCCGCAATTCAAGCTCAGGACTAACAGAGAGCTATCCAAAGGGCACGTTAGTTAAGATTACAATATCGCAATGGGGCGGGCCACCAACTTTTTGTCTTGGAATAGTTTTAGATACCACTCCAAAAAATAATGATATCTTATTTCCATCCGCAATGGTATATAATTTAGAAACCAAAAAAATAACTCGTGAGTTTCTGGGCACTTTAAAGGTTGTATCTAAAGTTGATTGACGAAGAAAAATTTAAACGCTTTTATGCAAGCTTGTGCAATGCGGCATTAGGTATAAATATTGGCTTAATTATATTTGCAATATTGACTCAATATTATGTAATGATTCCTTTAGCAGTTATAAATTGTTTACTTCTTTCAGTGGCTTATGTAATAGACGACAAGTAACCACTACTTACTTTGGAGGATCAAAAGTGAAACACTTACTTTTATCGGCGCTGATGCTTTTTGCGCCTGTTAGCATACAAAATACAAAGGCAGCAAATGTTCAAACTTTAGAATATAATCAATCTGTTACAACACGGATTAACAATTCTTACAGTCACATGGAAAAAAAGGTGCGCAATGCGGCAGTAAAAGTTGCAACTCATACCGGTCACGGCTCTGGTACGCTAGTAAAATATAAGGATATGATTTTGGTTTTAACTGCTCACCACGTAGCAGATGGCAGGCTTGGGGAACAATATCTTATTCAAACTGAGACCGAACAATCTCTTGGGATTCTTATTTACACTGACCCATTAAATGATATTGCAATAATATACCCATTAAAAGAATTTAGATACGCCAAGCCGATGAAATGGAAAACATCATCCACAATAGGAGAAGTCGCTACAAATATCACTTATTCAGGATACCCTTCTTGGCATAGTCTTTTAAGTTTTCGAGGACAAATTGCCGGCTATGAATTAATCCCAGACAAAGGTCAGCAAATAATATTGCAGACTTATGGATATTTTGGCTCAAGTGGCTCAGGTGTTTATGACAACAAGGGAAATTTAGTGGGTATTTTATGGGCAGTCGATATACAGAGAGAAGGTATACACGAAAATATAGTTTGGGTCACTCCAATACAAAAATTAGATCTTAGATTAGCAATAAGGCCATTATGCCTTGGTATGGGAAATGAGCCAAAGGCATGTCGTTAAACAACGAATGGAAATCATTTTTAACTAAAAGTAAAGTAAAGGCTGCTGGTATTGTTATATGTCTTAACAAAAATCAACAGTTTTTAATTATTAGACGTTCTGATATGGATGAGCGTGTAGGCCAATGGACCATTCCGGGCGGACATATAGATGAAAGTGATCGCTCAGTAGAGGCAGGCGCTGTGCGAGAACTTGATGAAGAAACTAATTTATTATGTAATACAGAAGACTTAATTTATCTTGGGGAACCAAAACCAAAAAAATATTATTTCTTATCTCAAAAATGGACTGGCACTGTTGATATTAGTAAACCAAATCCAAAAACTGGAATTATTGA
>FUFK010432017.1_pt1 | contig 10705 bp, 15 predicted proteins | sample 1021851 | NCBI WGS metagenome assembly FUFK01 (sample SAMEA51879418, study PRJEB19060) | metagenome
CGTCGTCGTCAGCCCAATCGTCTAAGATACCTTGAAGGTCTTGATCTGGAGCAGGAGCAGCTTCTGCTTTCTTTTTCTTAACCTTCTTAGGTTCAGCAACTTCTTCGGATATTTCGTCAGGTTCTATATCTGCGGATGCAGCTATATCTTCGAACCCTGTTGCTCCTGTGTCGTCCACAGAAAAACCTTCGTCTTCAATATCAAAAGGCGAGTATGCCTTTCTTTCTGCAAGCTCTAGTACTTGTACCGCTTTAAGTCGTAACGATACACCATGCCCGTTCATAGAGTACGGCACTAAAACCACGCTAAGATTAACTCTACTACCCGTAGTCAGTTCGAAGTCTGGCGGTAGCTTTTTATTTTTTGAGTCAACCTGCATAGGTGGATCTGTAAATTGATTGCCGTATTTACCTTTCAGCGCTGTCTTGCCAACAAACATACTGCTGTCTTTATCGTCTTTCTTAAAGACTTCAGCAGGCTTCGGAAGTGCTTCAGGCCACTTTTCCTCTTTACTTGCTGCCTCTTTATATGCGGCTTCCATGACAGCGTACAGAGCTTGCGCCTGCGGCTTTGTCATTTTGAAAGACATTTCATACTTTGCGCCATCATCTGACGCAGGACAAGGCACGGTCCTGCCTCTTTCTCCTGCCTTACTATCATACTTGTACGTCTGATTGATCTTAGGGTACAAGGCTTGCACGTCTCTTATAATGTGCGTAGTCGGTTTATCAGCCATCTTAGCTTTCTCCTATTTATATATAAACCCGTCTACTTCTGTAAACGGTGAGGTTTTTGTAACAACATCGTTTGATACTGTTACCTTTTGTAATGCTGCTTTACTTGCAGCATCGCTACTTTTTAATTCTAAAGCATACTGCACCTCTTCTATAGTGAGAGGTCTGAGAGCTTTAAAATATAACTTAGGTACATAACTTTTTTCATCGAAATATACCTGTGTTATTACAGATATGGAGTTTGTTCTCCGAGTACTGAGGAATTTAGCATACGCTTGTAATCCCATATGTCCATCTTTAATATTACCAAAGATAGAGGTTGCAGGAAGATTTAAATGATAAATTGTATCCATCTGCCCCTCTAGGGCAACAGCAAGTCGTTGCGAGTACCTGCACGCACGACCACCGNTTTCCCCCGAACCCTTTATGTTGTGTTGACAGTCCATACAGCGTTTAGCTTGTGCTTGACCTTCTGGAACATCTAAAGAAGGTAGCTGTGTGTCCAACGACCAACACGTAGGGGCAGATGGATTATCAGGGTCATATGCCCCTGAATAGAAAGTCCTAGCTATATCAGCAGCATTTATAACTACTAAGTTGATAGAGCTTTCGTCTTCCATGCTTTCCTGTCTCCCGTCCATAACGCGACTAAACTTACCGTCACGAATACTGATACGAGGAGGAAATTTACTATCTAATGCGCTGTCCATGCCCCTACTTCTTCAGTCTTCTTAGGCGGTCTAGACTTCGTGAGAGCTTTTTCTATCGCCTTTATGTTGTAGCGATAAGTATCTCCTGCACGGATATAGTGATCCCGTGAAATAATACCTTCACGTACCCACTTACGGATGGTTGAAACTGAAACGCCAAAATATTTAGCGATAGCCTCTACATTTACATATGCATTCTCTGTCATGGTTTCCTCACAGATATTGTATACTCTGAATCTACGTTTAAACCTTTCGGTAGCAGATCAGGGTTCTCCTCAAGAAACTGCCGCATGTTTGTCTGGTTAAGACGCTTTTCAAAAAGCTCTGGCGCTTCGTGTTCTAAAACAAACTTGTACATTTGTTCCCAATCACTAGTCCAGTATCGTTGTTTTACGGTTCTGTAAAACTGCCCTTCTGTAGTCTTAGCACCTGTCACACCATGCTCGTCGCAGTGTGCAAGCAACGCTTGCGATATTTTATTGAGTTGCTCAACAAGTTTAGTATCTTTCTTCTTGAACTCCTCTGACAACACCTTTCGCTTGTCCCGTATCTTAATATACGTTTTTGTAAGCTTCTCTATTGGAACTTGCATTTTTGTCTCCGAATGTAGTTATATGTGGTACATAGTGACTAAACGTTATCTAGTCAAGTACCTCTTTGTATAAATTTATTATAGCAGAATGAGCATCTATCTTATCGTCTAAAAGAGAATATACACGCTGCTCTACAAGTGATCCTGCAAGTTGTATCACAGTACACTTGTGCTTCTGTCCAGAACGATGCACTCTTGCATTGGCTTGTGCGTACGTTTCTAAACTCGAAGTTGGACCCCACCACACAACAGTACTTGCGGCTGTAAGAGTTACGCCATGCGCTGCTGCTTGGGGTTGTATGATAAGCACCTTGGGGTCAGGCGTATTTTGAAAACGCTCAAATATTTCAGACCTTTTATGTGCTGATACATCTCCTCGTATGATGTCAGACGTGATGCCATCGCTGGTTAGCTTGTTGGCTAACATATCTATGGTGTGTCGAAACGGAACAAACACTAATACTTTCTGCGAACATTCATCTATCACTTCTCGCAATACTTTATACCTGTTGGAGATGTCGAACTGTATACTGTCTCCGTCATCAGTATAGATAGCACCTGCTGATATCTGTAACAGTTTGTTTATATTCACTGCTGCATTTACAGCGGTGATATGTTCTCCTGCAACTTGCATGACCATACGCTTACGTAACATTTCGTAATATTTTTTCTGTTGCGTTGTCAGCTCTACCTTACGTTTGGTATAAACCATGTCAGGCAGGTCTAAACACTGTTCTTTTGTAAATCTTATAGCAGGTTGTAACGCTGCAAACACAGTGCTTTTAGCTGTATCTTTTGCAATCCATTTAAACTGCGTAACACGATACATAACCTGTTCTCTAAAAGTGCCAAAGAACCTAGGTACTTGTAACGGGTTCACCATCTTAGCTAGGCCATACGCATCTAGTGGTGATTGTGCGGCGGGTGTGCCTGTCATCATCCACAACCACGTATCTTCGTTAATAAGTTTTTTAAGTGTCTTCCACCGTTTAGTCTGTACATTTTTATAGTGTGTAGCTTCGTCTACGATAATCAGGTCGAACCCACCGTTGGCTATTACATCTTTCACTACCTCTACACCATCGTAGTTAATTATAACGAAATCGGCCCCGTTATTGATAATCTTAGCCCGTTTATCCTTATTGCCATGTGCTACATCTACGGTCCTGTGCATAGCAAAAGAAAAGAGATCGTTGCGCCACGCCGAATCCATTATAGATAGAGGGCATATAACTAACACACGGTTTATTATCTTTTTCTGCATGAGAAAATCTGCTGCCCAGATCGCTGACGCAGTTTTACCCGTACCCTGTTCGTTAAAACAAAACGCTTTTCTATTCATGGTTAAAAAAGACGCTGTGTCCTTTTGATGTTGGTATGGGGTGAACTTCCCGACCCATTTGTACTGTTTCTCTATTGGTGACGGTACAGGTATATTTAGGGACTGCAACGTGTGAGCTTCGTCCACTCCCCAATTCACGACAACTTTGTTCAATGACAACTCCTTACTTTTTGGGATTACCGTAGTAATCTGTTTTGGGTTTTGCAGGGTTAGTAGAAGAGCTTTATCTTCCACTATCTGCATGTTGTTCTCCGAAATATTATTTACGTTTTCCACGACTTAGTTTACCACCTGCTGCTCTATTTTTCTTTGGGCTTTGTAGCTTCACGCCATCTTTGTTTGACCCACCCCTGCTCAATGCTTTCTTATGTGCGATATCTTTACCTTTTCGGTTGATACCTTTCTTATCCATTTTTCTTCGCGCACGTTGACGCTCCATACGATTGGCGTGTTCNCCNCTCGCTTTNTGNTGNTTGTACTCTTTNTTGTACGGACGNGGTTTGTTTTTATANGGCATTAGNTACTCCCATTATGAGGACANTCNGTTACTTGACAATGACGCCTACACAGACCAGATGGACGAGGGTTCCAAACATCTGCTTCGAACGCTGTTTCCATTCTAGCATAGTTTACCATCCATTTCTTCCAAAGAGTTGCTTTATCTAAATTTTTATACGTTTCTTTTACCAAATCTTTCGCAACAACAAAAAATAACCCTGCTTTAACCCTACTTATATCAGGATAATGTGCGAATACAGATAGCGCCATGAGTTCGAGCTGTCCCTTATCCGCATACTTTGCAGACTTACCCGTCTTGTAATCTACTACCCATGCAACATCACCTACAACGTCTATTATAAGTAAATCGGCAATGCCTCTAAACCATACACGTTTGTCATAGAAGTCACACGGTTCTAAATCTGCTGTTATACCTAATTTCTTTTCGCATAACTTTACGCCTCGTTTATCGTTCAAGGTGTCTAGTGCGCTTTTTACATACATGAATTTTTCAGGTAGTGGCTCTTCGTCACCAATGTAGTTCTCACAGGCTTTGTGAAACTCGTTACCGTATATAATGGCATCTGTCTGTACGAATGGATATTCTTTCAAAACTTTTTCATGGTAAAACTGCTTCGGGCATTGCTCAAATGCCTTGAGTTTACTGAAAGACCACGGGGCTGCTCTAGTCACTCACATTCTCCGTATGACTTACCGATACCGCTTTCGCAATCTATAGGAAGACCATGCGCCCATTTGGGTGCTGTTCTCATACATGTCTCTATATATTCCTGCGCGGCCTCGGCTTCATTTTCTTTTACGCAGCACACAATCGAGTCGTGTACCGTTAACACTACTTTATACTTTTTTGCTATGTTTAGCAACTGTTCACCAATTATACACCGTGCAATAGCTTGGCATACGTTCTCTATAACCTTACCACCATATATTTTATTTCGGCCTCGGCGAACCTTGTACGTAAGTTCATCTCTACCTGTGTCTTCGTTACGAGTATATTTCAAGTCCTCGTAAAATATATTCAAGCCTGACGGTAGCTTTATAGCGTTGTCTTGACCAATAACCTGCAATACACCTTCTTTACCAAGACGTACGGTAGAGTTGTAACACATCTGTTCCAAAGCAAAGTTTGCATTATCCCATAACTTTTGTATCTGAAAGTTTACATTGCGGTATATGTTTATGATACGCCTAGCCTCAGTCTCGGTAACTTCAGTGCCAAAGTTCTTTAGCTGATCTCTAAACTTTATATACCCCATGCCATAACCTGCGCCAAGAACCGTAGTCTTACCTACGAAGCGTTGTTCTTTAGCTACATCTTTCTCTTGTACATCATATATGCGAGAAGCCATTTTTACGTACACATCTTCCCCGTTAGCAAACTGGCTAACTAGATCTGTTTGTTCAGCAAGCCATGCCAACACACGGGCCTCAATCTGCGCACTATCCGCATCTATCAGTACGTGTCCTTCTGGGGCTATAATACTGCTCTTTAGTTTCTTAGCGTTTGGACCTCGACTCGGTAGGTTTTGTAGATTGATTTTATCCTGCCCACCCCATCTACCAGTATGCGCGGCGTAATACCTAATCGGCACAGGTAACAACCCTCGCTTGGCTATAGATATAAACCTCTCTGTTCTTGTCTCTTCCAAAGTACTCTTCGTACCCATACGTGCATTGACAAGTGTCTGTACTCTATCATCCGGGTGTTCTGCTAGTTCTTTAAAAGCTTCATCACTTTTTGCAAACGCAAAAGTTTCCTTACCTGTGGTAGGACTTATCTTAGTAGGTGGGGTCACATCTAGACTTTCCAACAACCCTGCGAACTTCTGGTTCGACATCAAATCTTTTTTGTCTGTGATGTTTGCATCGCGCATCAACTTGTCCTTGCGATNACGAACTTCTTCTAAATGCTGTTCCAATAGAAACAAATCTAGGTCTAGCGTAGGCTCTATAAACATACGTAGAGTACGGTCTATCAGTCGTAATTCTTGTCGTGGGAACTGGCTTCGCATCATTAATTTAAAAATTTTGTACGTGAGGTCTACATCGTTACGGGCATACCTTGCATAGTCAGCAATTTCTGTATCTGAAAAATCAGTTAGCCGCTTGGCTAACGCTCGCACAACTTCATCCCCTTTGACACCTACACCATAACGCTCGGCTACGGCTTTTAAGCTAACACTTTTTTCTACTCCATGTAGAGCGCGAGCCATGCACATAGTGTCTAACCAAAATCTAGGGTTAACTCCATACCGCCAGTTTAGTATCGCACCATCGAAAGCGGTATTGTGACAGAGTATTGCGTACTCAGACAAGTCTATATGCGAGAGGAAACTCTTGACTCTTTCTTGTCCTAGTACCCATTTGGTAGGTTTGTCTTCTTTTTTTACTGCTAATCCTATTACCTCAAATCTGTCGTCCCGAATGTATTCTTCAGTCGTCATCTTTGATAGGCTGTAATCTCTGTCGTAGTACGTCTCGAAATCCAACGTCACTATCTTCATCGCTGCTCTCCCAAGGTGCTTCTGGCAATGTTATTTTGCTAGGCAGGTAACGAGCGTTAAAAACGCCCAAACCTACCTTCGCATTTTGTGGTATTTTCGGTGACTTTTTAGCCATCCTCGCCATCGTTTATCTCTCCTGCCAGTGCAGCATATCCACATATGTCTACAAATGTATCTCTAGACTTACGCCCATCGCCATGAGTTCTAGCAATCTTCATAAGTGCCATCATCATAGCAACATCACGAACAGTAATAAAGTCCACTAGTCCTAGATGCCCATTCCAGTATTTGGCGATCAAAGCAAAGTTATCTTTAGCTTCACCATACTGTTTGTGCCTATCCCCATCTATGAGATTACCTGCTTCTGTCAGTACATCTTGTCGAGAATAAGAAGGCATCTTATCTAACCATTCATCGTCAACTTCATCAAATAACCCCTCGATCTCAAACTCTTCCTCTTTCTCAGAAGGAGAGTTTTCGCATATCATCCGTATGTTTTTTCGTGCGTCCCCATTAGTTAGCCGACTGGCTAACACTTCAGGAAGAGGCTCCATCGCGGCTAGCACCTCTTTCGGCGTGCCTATTTTATTCATACATTTCTTGACGTGTGTGTATGACACTTGTGTCTCTCTCGCTACCTCTTCAGCATCGGCTGTTGGATTTTGAAGTAGATACTTCCAGACTATTTCTTCTTTCTTACCCATACTTGTTCTCCTAAAACGGTGGCTCTTCGCCACTCTCTTTGGGTTTCCATATAACATCTATGCCGTGCATGACAAAGATATATTCTTCAAGAGAGCGACCATACAGACCGCTCCCTTGTTCTTTTATATTATTCACACTCAACTGAGAATAATTCATCATCCAAAGCCCACAGCACATAAGAAGCCCTATCTTGGGTTCCTTTACGTTCTATCTTGGCTTCCCAGATATCCCCTGCATTATGCATACGCTGTAATGCTAGTTGTACCTGATCGGTGTGGATACCCAACTTTTCTGATATCTCACCAACCCTATGCGGATACTCGTTTTCTGGTTTTTGTAGTAGTTCTGTAATACGCTCTTCTATGGATACTTCTATCTGCCTTTCAGACAGTATCTCTTCTGGCGCTTCTACAGGTAGAACTTTAGTCATGCTAATATGACATACAGTCCAAGGTGTTGAGTCAGCTTTGGTTTTATCGTTAGGGGCAATAAGAGCTTCTATTACATCTCCTACCTTTATGTCTAAATGCCTAACTATCTTTGGATTAATGAAAACTTTTTCACGTTCCATAGTTATACCAAAGCCCTCGTCATTTACCTTGTCTAGGACTGTCTCTACAAGCACACGTTTGTACACAGAGTTTGGAAAAAATTTAAGTATGTTAGTACTACGAATATTATTATTCATTTTGGCTACTTAGCCTCCGAGTTTAAGTTTTGAATTACAACCTCAACGAGATTGACGTTATCCTCATTGATAACATATGCTAGTCCTCCTTCTTTTGTTATGTCGTCCAAATTTTTCTGCTGTAGCGGCGTTGGTTTATTCTTACCTGCCTTACATTCGATGCCAATAAACCTGCCTTTATAACAGGCCACAACATCAGGCACACCACTACGACCAAATCCACCCGTTACTGGGTAGAAATAGTACGCACCTGCTTCTTTCAGTATGCGTACCACTTTCTTTTTTACTTTCGCTTCAGGGGTCATAACTTTACTTTGTACCCCCGTCTGTCCCACAAATCGACGGCAAGATTTTTTGCCCGAACTTTGTCTAACTTCTTGCGATAGTCCTTTAGTTCTTGTTCCGCAGCCCAAAGCTCTTGTTGTATTCGTGGCCTTGGGTCACGGCTGTTTTTCTCGTCCTTTAAATTCTGGACGGTTTGTTTTAACCACCGTAGATGTCTGTCTTGTGTTTCTGTTAAGTACACTCGATTCCTCGTATTTGATATTAAGCGCAAATCATATAATTTCTGCGCTTCAGCGGTTATATAAAAGATGTCAGCGTTCTTACGCATACCGACACCCTCCACTACGTGCATGTAATTGTCCCTATCCATCAGCATAAGGACAGCTATCTTATTAGTTAGCCAATCAGGTAACTCATCTACAACCTTAGTCATCCGTAGATAATCGTCACATTCTAAGCCTAGACATGTCACATCACACTTATTTGTGGCAGGATCTATGTAAACACGATAAACCGTACCGTCAAGAGGTTGTTCTAAAAATTTATTCTGCGACATAAAACAACCTGTTTTTGACCGCGTGCATACCTACATCAGGAACAAACTGCCCTTCTGTAAGCATGTTGAGCGCATGCACTTTATTACCTAGTTCTTCGGGCATGGTGTGTTGATCATACACAGTCACCTGATCAGGGCTGATATCTGACATACTGTAGCGTCTAGCATCTATATCTCTAGTTACGATATATTTAGGTTCTTCATGATCCCGGAACGGTAGGTCTACGAACACAGAGGTATACGTATCAGAGAAGACGGCTTTGTTCTCGCGCACAATCCCTAAGTACTTTTCCAAGTCAGCTCCAAACGAAGGATCTAACCACTTGTGTCCTATATCATGTAAGTGAGCCAACTCTTTTTCTAACGATGTCCCCACCTTATTTCCAAAGTCATTAATCAAAGGCCGTGCCGACACTAACTTTTCGTCTCTCGCCGTTCTACGCACCTTTTCAACTTTCTCTCGCAAGATACGATACTCGTTTTTGACAGCCTGTGCAGGTAACACTGTGCGCATATACTTACGTGCTTTGGCTACACCTGAGTTTAGGGTCTTTACCATAGTCATGAAGAACTGCTCACANTGATACGTGTACCGAGAGTTTTGTATATTCTCGCTGTACACCACATAACGATCTTTTCTGTTATGGCTGTTAGAAGTGTCCTCGTAGAAATCACCNTAGCCCACGTACCCAAGCGTGTATAGTTCGTTAGGCCTGTACACGTATACAGTGTTGTAGTCTCTTGGTGTCCATTTAGCTTTTAGTTCACTGCAAACCTTTTCTGCAAAAGCAAACAGTTCGGGACTGTTTCTTTCGATCTGGCCTTTGTCTACAGATGTATTACTNTTTAGAGCTTTTACTACTGTTGTATATCTTGCTCCCATTACTTCTCTCCCTTAGTTACGAAACCTGCTTCAGTGTTTATCCAGTTGTTGTACTGCCTTTGCACTTTCGTCAGTGTTTCCTGTGAATTAATATTTTGAATGTAAAAAGTTCTATCGCTCCACCAACCATCATAACATTGCGCCGCGAATAGTATCCAATAAGGTAATCGCAACTCATGTTTCTCGTCTTTGAGCATTTCTTTGAACATTTTATTGTTAGCACTCTCGCCTGCACGTAAGAAATATCTTCGTTGGTTCCTATACGCGTGTATGGCACTGTTAGCATTGGCTTCATACTCACGATCACCCAAGGGTAGCATTGATACCATAGTCATACCCCAATCAAAGAAGTCTTTGATATGCTGTTTGTATGCTTGTTTGGCTTCCTTGTTTACCTTGGTAAACCTTTTAGTTTCGGGCTTACCAGACTTGCCATCCCATTCCCATTTTATAAACTCTATGTCAGGGTTAGCCGACTGGCTAACATGTTTGTTTAGCCAGAATACCAATGCGGCATTGTCCTTTTTGTAGGTGAATTTAGGTGTGTGCTTAGTCCAATGCCCATCTTTATCTCTGGTACGCTTCCAAAAGTCAGGTATTGTCTTACCTTTTGCGAGATAGTATTTCGGCCCCTCTACAGTGGTAGTAGTGTGGCTTTCATTACAAACATACTGCTTACCGTTTAGTATGCGTAGCCACATACCTTCGGGCAAATGTCGTGACAGAAAAGAGTATCTACAATTAAAAGCAGCATGAGATAGGCCAGTGCCGTTCATTATACGTACTGATACACGTCCATCTTTATGCCGCTTCCACACGACAGGCGCATAGTATTCCATATGCCTATCTTCTAAGTATGACTTCTCGCTACGGTAATAATCAGGTGAACCCATATGCCAACCGTCACTCAATACGTAACAGTTTCGGCTTAGTTTGATTATGCGTTCGTGCTTACGTCTACGATCTCCAATAGGAACTATCGGCCCGAACATATCACCCGTACCACGTATAGGTTTGATACTGTTGTAGTGGGTTTCCACCTGTTCAAATGATTTAAAGAAAGTTGCGGTTAATGCCATTAGTTATTCTCCTCTTGTTGTGGCCTTATTTTTGGCCTGATTGTTATCGATCTGTGTTGTGATGGCTCACAATACATCTCAATTCTATTACCGTACAATTCGTACAGT
>FUFK010719913.1_pt1 | contig 10705 bp, 7 predicted proteins | sample 1021851 | NCBI WGS metagenome assembly FUFK01 (sample SAMEA51879418, study PRJEB19060) | metagenome
GATGTTGTTGTAACCTAAATATTTTTCAAAGAATACAAATTTAGTAGATTCGCTAGTTGTTGGTTCAACTATGATATCGAAAATATCTGGATTATCAACTACTCCATCGTCGTCATCATCAAAAAATCCAACTTCTACTTTTCTGTTGTCCTGATAGCCATCTGATTCAGAAATGGTGTCGACGACTTGCCAGTCAATGTTGTATCCTATTCCAAGTGATGTGCTTAAAATTGTGTTATTTTTTAACACAGAAACTTTGTCTTTTACAGATTTGCCAGTTGTGTAATCGTAAATTTTTTCAGCTTTGTCATAATGAAATTTATTTTGTTTTTCACTTTGGAAAACATATTTTAATGATCTGTATTTTACTGTGTAAGTGTTGCCATCATTTGAAAAATCAAACCACCAGCTGGCATCCAAATTAGCAGATGTTGTGTCACCTGCTTTGTTCAAACTAAAAACTTCGCTTGAACTTATATTTGCTGACGTAATAACTTTCCATTCACCGTTGTCAACATCATATCTTAAGCCAAATTTTTCATAAGCGTTTATTCTATCAATTAGATCATTTTTCAAAGTTGTTGAAAAAGTTGTTGCGTAAATTGGAAATATTGCATTTAAAGTTGCATTGGCAGGTACCACATTATTCAAAGTAACTGGACCAACACCTGACTCTAAATTTCCTGAACCGCTATTTGAGCCATCACCTACTACTGCTGATACTTTTGCCCAAAGTCTATCTTCCGCGTTGTCAGTTCCACTATCTACTAGTTTTCCATTTAAAAATTCTCTTGTGTCAGGAGATGTAAACTTAATCAAAGCGCCGACCTTTGCGTACTTCAAGTTGCTGGTTGCAAAATCTCCAACACTCAAAGGACCTCCTGCGTTAAAATATCCTGTATTGGTGTTTGTGCCAGTTGTAGTGCTGACCCAACTTGCATTCAATGAACTAAGATCTTTCGTTCCATACTTCAAATAAAAGAACTGTCTTGAATATGCATTTGAAAGTTTTGCCTCAACGCTATTATTGATAGTTGAAAGAATATCATTTTTATTTGTAAAAGTAAAAGTAAATGACGGCGCAGTTTCTTCTCTGAATAATATTCCATCCTCTGCAAACACAGACACATTTGAATATGCTCCTGTTGGATCAATTATTTCTTTAGCTCTTGATATACCGGAGGCTGTCCTATTGACACTTCTTACTTTAACTATGTCTTGTGATGATGTCAATGGCACCACATTGTAGTCCTCAGCGGTAATCATTCTGTTTTGTGCGTAATAATTTTGAGGAGCTTTTTCTCTTATAGAGTCATTTGTTTCTGTCGCCGCCGCGTTGTAAATTGATTGTTTAAGTGAAGCAACTATTGTCAGTGTTTGTGCCGCTCCGTTTTTGTCAGTGTATGGTACTGTAAACGTTACTCCAGACATATCAGCCGGTTGAACTGAGTATTTTGCATTGTCAGATACACGATAGTAACATCTAAATCTACCAGATGGTATATTGCTAAAGTTGCCATCGCCAAAAACTAGATCAATTTGATCGTTGTTAACAGTTACTACGTTGTAAATGTTTCTTTTTGATGCGGCTAATGAATTGTATATGGCATTGTTGCCTACTGTTGATGGGACCTTATCCCATGGTGTTACTACTTGACCGAAGTCATCGAGCTGATACAAAAACACATCATTGTTATTGATGTTGTCTGCACCTATTCTCTGAACTAGATTTGTAGTAGGGGTTGNAATAGTGAAATCTTGGAATCCAATTGACCCTTGTTTGAAAAGTGCAAAAAATCCTGTGTTGTTACTTGAGTCCCCAGACCCGTCAGTTCTGTAAGAATAACTGAAAGCTCCACCAGGTATTGGACTTGCCTCAAAAATACTTTCTGAATCTGAAATGCTTGAAGGCACTATTTCAAAACTTCTGTCTACTCCGCTTACAGATCTTCTTGTTTGGAATATTGGTATATCAACATTGGTTGAATTTAATTGATAAGTTTCTGTTGTTATGCCACCTATTGTTCCTGATTCCGAAGGCTTTCCAAAATTTTGCCCGGATACATTTGCGGCATTTAAAATTTTAATAAATTGCTCTCTGTAGTTTGAATTGGTTCCGTCGTTCCAACTTACAGTGACATTTGAGAGATTCGTGCCTGAACTGTCCGTGACATCTTCTGTGGTTGTTACGCTATCAAATTTTAGCAATCCTGTGGCAGGCAAATTTCTTTTTGCGTTGTAGTTTATTAACCTTGCCAATCTTAAAACTGAATCTCTACGTTCAGCTGTTTCCAAAAAGTTTTCTCTTGCGTTTAGGTCAACTCTGAATGATAATGATTGAGCAATGTAGGCAATCAAATCTAGTAAAGCCACGTATTCTGAACTTTCTACATAATCGTTGAAATCATCAGGATAGTTCTCACGCAGATATGCAACCATTGTTCTTCTAATGGTTTCAAAATCGTATGATTTAAACTCGGCCTGCTGAAATGCAGTGTAGATTTTTCTCCAATCTTCTGCAACTAAAAGTCTGTTCTGTCGTTCTGTTGTGGCCATACTGTGTTTGTATGGATATTTATAGGATTAATAAAGTGCGTATATTAAGATAGACGTAAAGTAGCGTTTTCGTCAAAAGAGAAGGTTAGTTTTTCTACTACATTGTACGGGACATAACGTATAGTGGCTTCAACAGCTATACCTTGCTCAAATTCAGTTACTCTTATATCTTCTGTTTCAAGTCTTGGATCAGCATTTAGATTGGCTGTGACATCGTCCGCAATGGCCTGTTTAAGTTGCTCTGTCAATGGTTCGAATATTACATCGTAGATAATTGTACCAAATTCAGGATTTTCAATCCTTTCGCCTTTTCTAACTGACAGTCTATTGATCAAATCTTGTCTAATTAAAGCAAAATCATACAATTTATAGTTTGTATTTTCGGCTCTTGAACTAAAGCCCTTAAAAGTCGATGAACCTTTAATATAAGTTCCTTGTTTTCCTTCGTACGCCATTTTTAAAATCCAAATACCTTACCAACACGTCTAGCCACAGATGTGACTGTGCTGGCAACTTTACTAACTGTACTTACCGCCGAATTCACCTGTGTTACTGCGGTGACATTGCCACCGACAACTGACTTGTAAGTTTCTGTGATCTTGCTTACATTTGATAATGTATTAGCCTGACTTAACCCTGGCACATTGCCACTTATCGTGTCTCCAACCGAAGTGGCATCGCTTAGTAAAGAGGACACTCTGTTAATCGAACTAGTGACTTTGTTCAAGTTTCCTGTTGTTTTATTTTTTGTCGTAATAGTTGCAAGTTCGTTGGCGCCTTTCGTATAAAGCACACCAGTTTCATTTATTAAAACGTTTGTTATTGAATCACCCTTGGTAGCGTTAAGAGACGAAACTATTTTGTTGTAGGTTTCTTTGGCTCCTGATCCTAGTTCTTTGTAATCTTTTACACCAGCAGTTAAAAATCCTGATGCTTTTGTGTCATTGAATTCTTTTGTTATAGAAGATTTAGAACCAATCGGATCTTTTAACAATTCGGCATCTAAATCAGCTTTGTATTGAGCAAACCTTATCGACATCAGGTCGGCGTTCCTGTTTGTGTGTTCGATTGATCCTGCTGTGCCTGATGCTGTGGAACTTCCACCTACACTTCCAAATGTTGGGGTTATATCTTCGTGTCCCCAAAAAGGTTCATGCGTTGGCACTCTCATACCTGACATTCCTTGTAAAGATCTATCTATCTCATAAAACTCACCTACTGGTTTTAATGACACATCAGGATAGTTGTCTATCTTGGTGCCTGTACCACTTGGAGATAGGAAAGATGTTCTTACAAGAGGGCTAACCAAATTCGATATGACAGGAAAACTATTGAAATGCACTTGCCCACCTGTCAAATCAACTCTTGTGGCTCCTTGTTGTATATTCCTTTGTCCAGCTTCTGCTAGTATGTTTGTTTTGGCTTTTGTGTAGACATTTTGACCTTGTAAATTTATTTCTTCAGTAGCTATACCCCTTATCGCCGCTCCATCAATACTGACTGCACCATCCTGTTCGTTTGCTTTCACTTTGATACTTTTATTTGCGTACATATTAATATTTCCTTCTGCGTGAAAATTAATATCAGCACCTGATCTTAAATTATATCCTGTCTGTGCATAAACATCTACCATACCATTGTTGCTAAACTCCATCCATACTGTACCTTGCCCATTGGCCAGGTATACAACTCCAGCACTGTCGTTCATCAATAATTGGTGTCCAGAACTTGTTCTAAGTCTTACTAATTGATTTTCTTGATTGGCGTCACCGTCGTCCATCACAAACACATGGCCAACACCTCTGCTAACATTTTTTATCTCTTCAGTGTTCTTTGGACCAACTTTTGCTCTATGAGTCGAACGCCCGTCGATTGGCCCAGGTGTGCTTATGCCAAATACATTCGAAGGAGATTCTCTTCTAGCACTGGAGGTTGTTAAGCCTCTGGAATCATCTTTGATAAGGCCTTGTTCACGTAAGTTTTCAGCCTGCGGGTGTACCGGCTTGAATTCAAGATCCAAACTGTTAGGGTTTCCTGATGTTAAAGATGCGGAGTTGAAATTTCCTGATGGCGTAACTTGTGTACCAAAAGTTTTTCTAGTTATGCCCGCGGCTTCATTGTTTTTTTGATATAATGGATTAAACCCTTTTGGGAAGTCGGGCACCATGTTGTTTTGATATGGTTCCTGTATGCATCCAATCCAAAATGCTTTTGTGATCTTGCCTTCGGCAAAAATTACCAGAACCCTTGTATCAATGTCCGGAGGAGTTGTCCACATTCCGTAACTGTTCTGACTGTAATTGTAACTATTTGCCGCTGGTTTTAAATTTTGATCTGTTTTTATTCCATAGAATGGTGAAAGGTACTGGCAATACACTAAATTTTCTGCACTGGCATTGTCGGCGCCGTGTATGGCCGGAATATAAACTCCCAATCTGCCCATTTTTGTTGGATCGTCATTCTTCTTTACAAAGCCCACGTAAGGACCGGAGTCAACATTAACGTAATCGTTGTCGTCCTGTAAATTTTTACTTGATCCGTAACTTGTGTTAATCCCCATTATTCTATCTCAGTCTCACCGCCCAAACTACCTGCGGTGCCTGCCTCTCCTCCTGTGTACACTTTTTCAATTCTCTCTATAGGTATAGAATCCTTTTCAATTGTTTTCCTAATGCTACTTGAAACCTGTTGTTGGCCATTACATCTAACCATATTCAGCACTTGTGTAAATTGGCCATTTTCCAATCTGGATTCAACTTGTATAATTCTATATAAGCCAGTAAACTGTGGAGTGTTTTCTTTTTGAAACACGTAAAGTCCTGTGCCTTCATCAAAGTCAGCAGGAAATTTAAAATTTAATCCGACTATCACTTCACCGTTATCAAAATTGTAACAACCTGCTTTTTCGTCATACAAATTTCTTCCTATAGCCGCTCTTACCTCACTACTTTGTTCAAGCTTCATTGGAATGGCATAGTCCTGCCCGAGGAAATCGGGATCACCCATTATTTTCATGTCCACTTGCACCATGTCTGCTCTTGGATTGACCAAATAATCATATTGTAGATCAGCCTCCTCGTTGGATGGATCGTTGCCGTGGACGCTGGCCTTTCCGGACTTTAACGTGGTGATGTACTTGTGCAATGGCAAAAGTGGATCGTTTTCAAAAGTCTTTGTGCCTGTTATATTTTTAATTTTAGTGACTATACGTGAAAATATACTTTGTTTGGCTGTGCTGTCACGTAGTATGGCTTGATAGTATGAAGCATTGTAATCAACACTTAGATCAAGAATGTCCAAATTGTTTCCGGTGTATATGTAATCAAATTTTTTCTTTATGGCCTTACTATAATCAAATGTGTAACCGTATCCGGCTCTGATAAAATTCAAAATGTGTAGTTTGAAACTTTTGACATGAAACCTTATTGTTCTTGTTTCAGTTTTTAAAATATTATCAAATTCGCCGCCCGGATCAACCGATGTTATTATTTTAAACCAGTCAACGAACTGATCGTCTTCGGGAATACGCCCTCCACCTTTGTCCGAAAAGCTGTTTACTTTTTTCAAAATTATGTCATCAATTTTTGAATATTTGTCGAACTGCCTGATATAGTCTATCAACCCTTGCACAATACTTGTATTTTTATTAAATTCAATTCTGTTGAGCCTATCGGGATTCTTTAAAAATCCACTCATCGGATATTCATTTGTTCCGTCAGGAGATTGTAATAAACCAATGTCAGGATCTGCTGTAATAATATATTTGTCAGGAAATTCTCTTAATTTAGGTTTAACTTCGTTGTCCACTTGTTCTTTGACAAGATCTTCCGCTAATAATCTGAGTTGGTCTGACAAAGAACGCAGTCCTGCTGTTGCAGTGACTTTTGAACGTGTATACAAGAAAGCATTCTGCATTCCAAACTCCGTCCATGGCACAGCGGTCACAGAATAAGTTGTTCCACCTGCACCCATGCTCAAACTAGAATTAACAAGTTTGACCGGATAAGCACGTCTTGGTATTCCGCTTGGAACCATTTTGCCATTGCTGTCGTAGCCTTTAAATTCTATAGTAATCAGGAAAGGTGCGTTGACGTGATTAACATAGCCACAATTATAAGCGGCGGCCCTGCATTTCTCCCAGAATGTTATGCCGTTGGGCTCTTCCAAATTCATTTCTATTTTTGTAAAATTCATCAACTTACGTTCTTCGTTGGGCCTGGCCACACTGTTGATGACAACACTATTGAAATATAAATCTCTGTTTTGTATCAGTATCGCTCTGGATTGAGCTATTGATTGTTTTTGTTTTGTGTTAAGTTTGTTACTGTAAACTTCATCCATTCCTATTCCATCGCCTGTCTTTCCGGATATGCCCTTGGTTCCCGCATAGTTCCTGGTTGGATTGTTTATGCCTATGCCACCTGTTCGAGCAATGATGTCATGCAATTCGTCGGTTGGAATATTTTCGGGATCAGCTATTTGTCCCCTGTCTATTCCGCTCAGTGTCAACACATAGTTGTAGCTGGCGAACTTGTGGAGTTTATTTGTCCTTAAAAGATTTTCCTGTGTTGATGCGTTGACCCTTAATGTAGGATCTGCAGTGTTATTTCTGGTTGTAGGATTTGTGAAATCTACCATCTTAGATTCCTAGATCTGATTTTAAATTACTCAACTTTGGCAACTGTATTGTCACACCTGGAGCAAAATCATATATAGGATCTTCAATAGCGTCGGGGTTCCTTTGAGCAAACACCCACCAAAGTCTTGGTGATCCATACAAGTCAAAAGCTAATAGGTCGGGTCTATAAGCATATATTTGATCTATTGTGTAACTTACATCATCGTCGTCTGCTGTAATTGTTCTGGGTCTGAAAATACCCATGCCAATATTGTTTTGAGGTGTTGAAAAATAGGGTGATGTGTTTGAATAGTCAGCCATTAAATGAATCCAACTCCTTCCGAATTATTTCCACCACCTTGGTTGTATAACTCACCTCTCACAAATTTCTTCATGGAGAAGTTTTTCACAGAGTCTCTTGAGTACACTGGTTGTATCTGCACTGTTATGGTTGAAAGACTTGGTGCCCAAGTCTCTGGAATATGACTGTCTGCTGTGAACGTTCTTAGAACTCCTTCTTGCTGTAGGGCTCTTTGTGATCTATCAAAAGTTTGATTTTGTGTTGTTGAAATGTAGTCAACATCTGATCTTAGTTCACAAGTAAAGTTAGTCACAATCACTGGCACGTTTTTGAAAACATGATTCCCGTAACCATTGAATTTTAATATTGGTGGCGGATTGCCTTTTGTTGCTTCGTCTCCACCAAAAAACATTTTTGTTACTGATCTTAAAAAATGTATTGCCGCTACCCAATACTCGGCGTCCTGTTGATTTTGCACAGGAAATTCTGCAACCACTGTTAGGTTTGCTGGCTCTGAATTCTGGTATGCATAGTAAGGATAGTTTGCATGAGTTGTTGCCAACTGACTGTAATTTGCCTGGTGCTGTATAATCACAGAAGGAGTGATCGGAAATATCAATCCGCCTGTGTCAGCCAATGGTTTCATTAGATTGTAATTGATAGGTGAATCAGTAGTGTTACCTAGATCAAAAAATAATTTTTGTAATTGAACGCTTTCAGATGGAATGGTAAGTTTCACACGCCAATCTGTTTGCCCATTACGGTTACTCCATCGTGCTGTGGCCCTTTGGTTTCCAAGAACTGACTCGGCGCCACGTCCTAGCCCAGCTCCAAACAGTCGGCCCAGTGTTCTGTTAAAGACATTACGAGCCGTACGGCCTACTGCGTTGCCAAGTGTTTGATTAGGGTCTTTACTTAAAGGTTGAAATGCCATAACAAATATCGTATAATCAAACAATATTTATAGGCATTTAAATAGGCGCACTTTATTCCCCATACGGCACGATTTCCAACAGACCTGTTTGTGGTCAATCTAACTGAAATTTGAATTATGAAAAGAGTAAACTACTTAAACAACCGTGATCTGCTGAAGGAAATACATCAGAGTAAAAATACGTTTTGTTCATACGTCAACACAGGCGATGATCAATATGATTTGATTGTGAAAGATGTTAAAAAAATAAATGCCAGCGCCATCGCACAGGCCAGAAAAGCACGTGCCAAAAGATTGACGCAACAGGCCTGGGAAGAAGCCAAGTCCAAAATGAGCAGGAAACACAAATTGAAAATGGCGGACTTTGAAGTGTCCCCGAGAAAAATTGACAAAACTGACTTGGTGTTTCGGGTGATGAGTTTTGATCACATACCAGAGGACTTAGAAAGAAAAAGCAATCCAAAAACTGTTGCCGACAGACACACCAAAGTGAACTTTCCACCATTTCAACACTACCGACTAGACAACAAAGGTAAATTAAAATGTGTGGGTAAAAGTCACTGGATTGGTGGTATGAACAACGGATACTTTTCTATAACACACGGAAAAATCACAAACGAACTAGCCAAAATGTATATGAAGCTGTGTGAAAGATACGGCACAAGATCCAACTGGCGTGGATACACTTACAATGATGAAATGCAATCACAGGCACTGATGCAACTATCACAGATTGGTTTGCAATTTGATGAGTCCAAATCAGAAAATCCATTTGCATATTATACAGCGGCGATAACAAACAGTTTTACAAGAATACTAAACATCGAAAAGAAAAATCAAAACATCAGAGACGACATAATGGAACAAAACAATCTGATGCCTTCGATGACTAGACAAATGCAAGATTTAATTAAAAGGCAAAACCAACAATTGAAAAATCAACGTGCACCTGTCAAAGTTGCAACAAAAAAATCAATGGCTCTTTTTAACAAACATTTCAAAAAGACTGGAGAGAAAGATTACTCACTTTTGAAATACAAGGAAGTAAGAAAATAATGGCATTTTTCAAAAAGGCGGCCTGCTTTACTGACATACACTTTGGTATGAAAGGCAATTCAAGAATACACAACGATGATTGTGAAGCCTTTATATATTGGTTCATGGAACAAGCCAAGGCACACGACTGCGAAACTTGTATATTTTTGGGAGATTGGCACCATCACAGATCCTCTACCAATGTTTCCACAATGAACTACACTGTGTCAAACATGGAGAGATTAGGAAAGGCATTTGAAAAAACTTACGTNATAATGGGCAACCATGACTTGTTTTACAGAGATAAAAGAGAAATCAACTCAATGGAGTTCGTGAGAAACATACCAAATGTTCACCTTGTAAATGATTGGATAGAGACAGAAGACGTTGCAATAGTTCCATGGATTGTCCAAGACGAATGGAAACGCATTCCACAAATGAAACAAAGATATATGTTTGGACACTTCGAACTACCTTATTTTAAAATGAATGCCATGGTTGATATGCCTGATGTGGGTGGTATCAAAGCTGAACATTTCGTAAACCAAGAATATGTTTTTACTGGACACTTCCATAAAAGACAAATTAGAAACAACATCAGTTACATGGGCAACGCTTTTCCACACAATTACGCAGATGCAGGTGATGATGAGCGTGGCATGATGATATTGGAATATGGTGGCAAACCAAAGTATATAAACTGGCCGGAGATGCCAAGATATAGAAACTACAAAATTAGTCAACTGTTGGCTGATCCAGAATCATTACTACAGCCGAAGATGTATGTGAGAGTGACACTGGACATCAAAATATCCTACGAAGAAGCAAACTTTATAAGAGAAACATTTATTGACAAATACAAACTACGTGAACTACAACTAATACCAGAACAACTTGATCAAGCGACACAAACAACTGCTACTGTGGAAAAATTTGACAGTGTGGATCAAATTGTTGTGAAGCAACTTGAAAGCGTTGAATCACAGACNTACGATAAAAAAATATTAATGGCAATATATCAAAATTTAGATGTTAAAAATTAAGACACTTACAGTAAAAAACTTCCTATCGGTTGGTAACCAGACACAAGCCATAAACTTCGAAGGCAAAAATCTTGTTTTGGTTATTGGTGAAAACATGGACCTGGGCGGAGATGATGCTGGAGCAAGAAATGGAACAGGAAAAACAACAATAATAAATGCAATTAGCTATGCATTTTTTGGTGACGCACTTACCCAAATAAGAAAAGACAACCTTGTCA
>FUFK010040794.1_pt1 | contig 10703 bp, 18 predicted proteins | sample 1021851 | NCBI WGS metagenome assembly FUFK01 (sample SAMEA51879418, study PRJEB19060) | metagenome
AAAAGAGCAGCGAATAAATGAAGCTGCTGATGAATTAGCTAAAGGTAAAAGAGCTATGGATGTCAGTAAGAAACTGGCAAAGAAATATAGTGTAAGCATTCAGCAGGCTAGAGAATATGTAAGATTAGCAAAACCAGTACTTACAGAATCTATATCTCCAAATGATCGTGCTTATATCTTCTCAAAGGTAATGAGTTGTTTAGAGCAAGATCGATTAGATGCAAGAAAAGATGAAAATTTAAAAGATCAAACTAAATCTACAGCTGGAATGGTTAAGATGGTTAGTCTACTAACTAGCATTGATCAAGTCGGATCTTGGGATAGTGCTTCAGATCAATATTTATTTAAAAATTTCTCAGAAGTTAAGAAAAAAATTAAACACAATGATTTAGATGCATTAGATAATATTGACTCATTAACTGGTATGAAATTAGATGATACACCAGAGGGAGAGATTCCTTTTTAACCTTGGGGCAGGGGAGAGCATAAACTCCTTAATCATACTGCCTTGATTAAATAAGATGAACTTTTGGTCTGTAGAGTTCTTTGCCAACTTGTTTGATCACGATATTAGGTTCTCTTCGAAGAGTAGTGGTAGACCGAAGGGTTGAGAGTCCCTATTCATGACCACTATTAAGTATGGTGCGTAAGACCCCAACAACTGTAAACCCTATCACACCTTTAAAATGCAACCATTAAAGTACAAGATCAACGACAGAGTTAAAGAAAGAACATCGAATAAAGTCCACGGAGGATTTGTAAATAATCAAAGAAAACATATATCNATGAAATCCNNNAGNGGTGTGATAAAAGGAGTNNTTATAAAGAANAATAGAGTNGGNGCAGACNTNCCNCANTATCAAGTNCTTTGGGATAACTCAACACGTTTAACAGAAATCCAAGCTCATCGAATTGAACATGAGGTTGCGTAGTGAAGTGTCCTAAATGTGGTAAGAAAGCTAAAGCAAGTGCCACAAGATTTGTTGAATATAATAATTCTCAAAGAAGAATTAGAACCTGTCAATGTGGTCACAAGTTTATAACTTATGAAAGAATTGAATCTGAAACACAAGACTTAAGTAAACATTCAAAACAGAAAAAGAAACAATATTATAGAAAAATATTATTAGAACTTATAGATGATTTAGATGGAAGAACATACTTAGATACCCCAAAACCGAAGGTATAAACACCTTTGGGATATTTTTCATCGACCTTACAGGCGATTGTGAGAGGGCAATTATCCGGGATTAGGGGGTACAAAGCCTATAATTGTAAAACTTAAGAAAAAAAATGCTATTACTTATCGGATTACTTATAACTCTAGGTGTAGTAGGGGTTTTAATCCTAATGAAGATCTATAACCCACACTAATTTACTTTCGTTTTATCTGTTTTACTTTCGTTTTTTAAATAATAAACCAAGTTAAAATATAATTACGTGCGAAAAACCAAATGAATGAGATAACAATATTAATATATTTCATCTGCTTTGCAGTAGTCTTTGGGGCTACCTTTGCCTTTATGTGGAGGATGATGACCATAACCCTAAAAGACTTTGACAGAGTTAAGAATGTTCATCCTGAGTTAAAAGATATAAAACCCGGAGAAGAGTTACTAGTATTTCAAGTTAAAGAGGATAAAGATTAAAATAATAAAATGAGTAAGGTAATTAAAAACAACGATGGTGTAGCAATTGTTGAGGGAACTCCAGCTGCCTCATTGGTTAAAGATGTTGACAAGTTTTTCAAAGAAAAACCTCCTGAAAGAATGGCTGGCGAAGCTTATAAACCAAAAAGCCTAAGTGATTTCAAGGGAGCTATACCAGTTTCAAGAAGATTAAGTCCAGAAGAAGAGGCATTTGCAGCTAAATTAAATGAAGATAGATTAGCTGGGATACAAAGAACACCTGAAGAAGAGACAGCATTAAGAGATCAAATGTTAGCAGAAAGAAGGGATGGAAAAGGTACAAGAAGTGGAAGGCGTGTACGTCAAGGTTTTGGAATGATTTCTTGCCCAGATCCAAATATGCTTATATTAATGGCGGATGGATCACAAAAGAAGGCAGGTGATTTAGTTGTTGGTGATTTATTAAAAACAAATCATGAAAAAAGTTTTGAACTAGGAGAATATAAAGTTGAATATGTAAATGTCGTAAATGATGTTCAAAAAATTAAGTTAATTTTTGATAAAACTGAAATTATTTGCTCACTTACTCACAAGTTTCTTGTTGATAAATCTTGGAAAGAAGCGAAAGATATGGAAATTAATGATGAAGTTTCTGGTAAAAAATTATTATCTATAGAAAAAGTAGAGGATGGCGATGTTGTTCATATCACTGTTGAGGATGCACATACATATATTTGTGAAGGACTCTTGTCACATAACAAGAGGATGGCACCTCCAAAACCAGATAGAGGAGAAGGTGTAAACGAACCAAGAGAACCTAGACCACCAAGAATTACAAGTTGTCCAGATCCTAATATGTTTATCTTGATGTCGGATGATTCACAAAAGAAGGCAGGAGATTTAGTGGTTGGTGATCTCGTAAAAACAAATCATGAGCAAAATTTAAAATTAGGAGAATATGAAGTTGAATATGTAAATATTGTTGAAAATGTTGAAAAAATTAAATTAACTTTTGATGAAAGTAAAATTATTTGTTCACTCACTCATAAATTTTATGTAAATAATGAATGGAAAGAAGCTAAGGATTTAGTAGTTGGTGATGAGGTATCAGGTAAAAAATTAATATCTATAGATAGTTTTGAAAATGGGGACGTTGTTCACATAACAGTAAAAGATGCACATACATATATTTGTGAAGGATTGTTATCACATAATAAAAGAAAAAGACCACCTAGATCAAAAGATCCTTCTCCGAAAGATCCTTTACCAAGAGATACAGTATACAAAGATCTTAAAGATAGTCCAATGCGTCCTTCTCCGAAAGATCCTTTACCAAGAGATACAGTATACAGAGATCTTGAAGATAGTCCAATGCGTCCTGCACCACCAAAGCGAAGAAATGAAGCAAAAGAAAAGGCTGAAGCAAGAAGAGAAAGATTTTTCCAGCGGAGAAGATCGAAAAAAGAGGCTAGAAGATCTGAAGAGGAACGAGAAGCAACAAAAGGTAGGTTTATAACTACATTAGGAAGATAAAGAAGACAAAACGTCAAAAGGTGTTTTAATAGAATAAAGACCTCATGTATGAATTTACATACAATATTTGTTATGAAACTTAAAGAAAAAACAGATTTAAAAAAACATCATGCAACTGTTTTAAAAAAACTTGATGGATTATTAAAAACTATAGATGGATTACGAGAAGATCCTATATTTATAGATACCATTCATGGTGAGCAAGAACTTAGTCTTGACCAAACAATAGAGCTATTTAACGGGATTAGATCTCATTTTGTTGCCCCTGATAGTCCAGAAGCTAAAGAACCTGGTTTCGAAACTAACTCTTTTGATGTATCATAAGTAAACACTTTACTTTTTATTATGTACAATCAAGGATTACACCGAAGGTATCAACCTTTTGTAGACAACCATACTAATCATCACACAAGGCTTAGATATGAAGTCTACAATGCTATGTCAGCAGGAGATTATCAGTATGGAGCAATAGCTTCACAGTTGTTACACACAAATTATGATGATTTCTTTATAGATTATTAAATTTTTTTACAACTCTTTTCAAGAACCCTTACCATTGCTAAGCTTAAGTTCCAGACTCTAGTTATAGCAATGGTTTTTTCATGTACAAATACTTGTGCGATGCAAGTATATCTACCTCATAATAAATTACGCAGATAAAAAATAAAGAAAATGGAAGACGCAAATCAAACAGACAACAAACTAGCTTGGGCNATACTATCAAAAGCTAATGGCAGTCAATTAAGTCAAGTAATAAANGTTACAGGCTATCAAGAAGCAGACAGAACAGTACANGCAGANCCAGATAAATTTTATAAGTCAGGNCCNTTNTGTATAGGTTGAAATTCCTATANAATACGCTATCTTTTCATAAGATAATTATTGAANTTAATGAGATTTCCAATAACTTCTTATGTGGTTTTTGTTCATAATCAAACAATAGGTGCTCACGCTCCACAGTTTGAGAAGATAGATGATGCTGAAAATTTTGCTAATTCTTTAAGAGCTACAACATCTTTAACTGTTAGTGAACCAATCCCGGTGATTATGACAGAAGAAACCAAAGTTGGACTTACTACTTCCGATTAATAATATTTATGCTATCTTGACTTATAGAATATTTCTAATGTAATGGCAGTAGTTGTAAGCGTTTCTGTCCCTGATGATCTTAAAAAGAAATGGGATAGATCAAATTTAAAAATTAGTCCATCACAGATATTTCAGATTGCATTAGAAACTCAACTCGATGGTAAGAATAAACANCTACAACATTGGAGCTCNAGAGCATTATCAGCTGAGAAAAAANTNAAANTATTAGANCAAGTTTTAGGAGCAAANGATATTGATATTAAAAANTTCTCTTATTTCCAAAATGAAGAATNAGGTTACAATATAATTANCACCTCCTCCAACTATATGAAAGTTGTGATTACTCCTTCTTTCCCACAGGNATTNGANTCAGCAGAAATGCTNAGANTNAATGATGTGTTGGTAGATTTAAAGGAAGAAAGGTTAGTACATCCAACTATGAGTATCTCTGAGTTTAAACAAGTATGCTTTGAGAGAGGATTAAACGAGTATAGAAAAGACTTAAGAGTATTTGATTGTTAGGTAAAGATAGAATATAGAGATACTTAGTTAGGTTTAGTATCAGTAATGGCAAGAGGTGATTTTTTTAGTGGTAGTGAAAGAAAAGACAAGCGTATAGCAGGTAATCTCGGACCTTCAACTCCAATAAAAAATTATGGTGGAAACATGGGTTTCAGCCAAGATTTTGGTGCAGGTAGAGTTACTAATGTTAAACCAAAAAAAGGATTTAGTTTAAAAGACGTATATGGAGATGGAACACCCAGAGCTCAATTTTTCAGTCCAAGTGGAAATGAGATAGGTCAAATTGCTAGTGCTACTACAGATTTAAGTGGTCTTGTTGCATCATCTGACTTCGATAAAACAGGTTTTGATAATTTTCTTAAAAAAGATTTTGGTATTGACTCTGAATCAAGTATATATAAAAGTTTTCCTAACACAATAAAAATGGATTTGAGGAATGAATTTAATGAAAGTCAAACAGATGGTCAATTAGTAAACCAATTACCAAGTAATTATAAAGAGACAGAACAACAAGTAATTCAAGATAATGAATTTAATAAGTATTATGATAGTCAATTTGGGGATGTTGATCCTGGCCCTGGTCTTAAACAATTTTTAAGACAAGAATTTGATGAAGGTAATGAATTTAAGCGTTTTAACTTTGATCAAAGCCTAAAAGCACCTGCAACTGATACAAAAATTGCAATGGATAACTTAGGAGGTTATGCAGCTGCAATAGGTGGACTAGGTTCTATGGCCATTATGGGTGCAAATGCAATAAAAAATACTATTCAAAATTTAGCTCCAAAATTTAAAAAAGATATTGATCAGAGGATAAACCCAGAAGCAAATAAAGTATCAATAGGAGATAGAGTAGGTGGTTTTTTAAATAATATAATGGGTATTTCACCAGTAGCAGCTGGAACATTAGATGCTAATCAGCAAGTATCTCAAGTATCTGAACGTCCAAAACTAAGTTATGTAAATCCTGATGCTAAGACAATGAGTCTAAGTGAAATAGGAGAAGCATTCAAACCTAAAAATCTATTTGGTTATAAAGATAAATTTGGAAGATTTGATGATCCTGGTTCTCCACTAGCTAGAGATAGAGCTGAAACAATACAGAGAGTAGCACAAAACTTTAGTTCACCAATAACTGCAGATGCTCGGACTATTGGTCAGATAAGGGCAGATCAAGAAGCAAGAATGAGAGAAAATGCAAGACTTAGAAATGAATCATTTAAAAGAGGAGAACGTGTTGGACAGAAATCAGCGGATGTTACATATGGAACAAATATGTTATCTAATCCAGCTTTTGGATTTAGAAGTAAGATGACTGAAGCACAAAAAGCACAATACGATAAGAGTGCAAAAGATGCTACAGAGATGGCAAGAACTGATCCATCATTAGGTAATGTGGCTATGCAGACATTTAATAGAGTTTCAGGTTTCTTTGGAGGTCCTCAAGGATCTTTAGAATCAATAGGCGAAAGACAATTAAGATTAGCTAATAAAGAAATAAATAGACCTACATATCAAAAAGAAGCTTATGCTCGCAAGTTCTTAGGTATTACAAATGATCAATTAAAAGCTAAAAACTTACAACAAATAAGAGCTAATGCTTTTGCAAGAAATCAAGCATTTCAAAATGAAAAAGCTCAAAAAGCATTAGAAAGAGCAGCTAGACGTAGAGGAGAAAATGTAGGAACTGGAAGAGATGGAGGATTTGGTACAGGAACATCTGGACAAGGTATGCCAAGTAATCCAAAAGGTTTTAGTGGATATAGTAGAAAGAGTTCCCCTAGCACCGGGACTGGAACTGGAACATCTCCATCAAGATCAAGACCAGGAAGTAAGAAAGCTTCGAGAGGAAGTAGTCCAGGTAGTAGATCTAGAGGTGGAACAGGAACTGGAAGTAAATCAAACACAGGAAGTAAGAAAGCTTCAAGAGGTACAGCTGGGTCAAGAAGTAAAGGTGGAGTTTCTAAGGGTGGAGCAAGAACCAATAGAAGTAAATCAAGAAGACGATGTGATATACGAACTAAAATAGATATAACTTCACTAACTAATCAAAACCTTATAAAGGATGATCTTGCTACGGTTGCATACTTTGTACAGGAACTCAGAGGAGAATAAATGGAAGTAACAAGAACTAGTTTAAGAGCTCAAAGAAATCAACAAATACCTAAACAGGTTTCACAAGGACAGACACAGCAAAAAGGTGGCTATGGAGAAGAATTAAAACAACAACTCGCAACTCTTGGAGATATTAATAGAAAAAGAACAGTAATAAAAGCTAAAAGAGTTGATCCTATTGTCTCACCAACAGAGCAATATACTCAAGATGCTGTAAAAACAGCGATGGAAAAACTTAAAAAATTTGTTCTTAGTCAAGGTTTAGGCGGAGATACATCAGGTGCTACCACACAAACAACTCCTTTCGCAGGTGGTGGTGGCGGTGGTGGTGGAAGTAGACCAGATTTCTTTAGTGGACTTACTAATGATCAACTTGGATTATTATCTACTCAACAGTTAGTAGATAGAGATAACAGAATGTATGGAGATACCATGCCAGAAGGGGCATTTGGTATAAATTCTAAAGCTACTGATGATTTTACTGATCGTTATCCTAGTACTGCAGGTGATTTTGAAAAAGAACGACTCGCAAAAGTCATGTCATCTTTACCAAGTGACTATAAACAAACAGAACAAAGAGCATTTGATGAAGCAGAAGCTTACAGAAAATTAGTAGCTTCAGGATTAGATAAAACTGTAAGTGGAGAATCATCTCAAGCTAATGTTGGTTCAGGAAGATTAGGATCTTTTGGTCTTGGAACTCACGGAGAAGGAGCTCCTACTAGGCCTCCAGAAGGGTCATTCGGAATAAGCACTATAAAAAGAGATGATCAGGCAGAGAGAATGGGTGGACAAGGAGGTCTTGCTTTAGGAACTACTACACAAAGACAAGGCGATACTGTTAAAGATGGCGTAAAAGTTGCAAAAACAGAAAGTCCAGCAGTAAATGCTAGTAGCTTTCTACAAAAAAATGTAAGAGGTAGTACAAGTTTCAGTGGAACTGGTAAAGATGAAAGTTCAAGACCAACACAAGTAAAACAAACTGTAGCTTCACTACCAAGTAATTATGCAGCTACGGAAAAGGCAGCATTTGATAAAGCAAAAGCATACAAAGCATCTAAAGCAGACTCGAAAGCAAAAGGTGATGCAGCAGCTAAGGCAACTAATACTCCTTCTAAACCTCCAGCTGGATCATTTGGTATAAGTGCAGCTGGTAAAAAACAAGCTGAAGCTAATAAAGAGGCAAAAAGAAAAGAGGCTAAGAAAAAATCAGAAACACAGAAGAAAAAATCAACTCCATCAAGTTCCAGTACAAGTACAACTAAATCGGGACGTAAATCAAATACAGGAAGTAAAAAATCATCAAGAGGTGGTAGTAAGAGTGGAGGAGGTTCTAAGGGAGGATCTAAGGGAGGATCAAAAGGCGGAGGAACCAGTGGAAGTAAAAAGTCTTCAAGAGGTGCTAAGGGTAGTTCAAGCAGTAGGTCAAAAGGAGGAACCTCTAAGGGAGGAGCAAGAACCAATAGGAGAAGATCAAGGAGAAGGTGCGATATTAGGTGTAAGTTTGATATCTCAATACTTACAAATCAGAATCTAATCAGAGATGACTTAGCTGATGTAGCATACTTTGTAAAAGAGTTACAGGAGATTAATTAAATGCCACATAAAATGGAAAAAGTTATGTCTGAATTTAAAGCAGGCAAACTAAAATCTGGAGGAGATAAAACAGTTACAAAAAGAAAACAGGCAATTGCTATAGGATTAGCAATGGAACAAAAGGCTCACAGAAAAAAATCAAAAAAAGCTTAAAATAATGAAAATTTTATTCTCCATGATCTTAGGATCGCTGCTATGGATTCAAGTACCACAATGGGACGATGACTGGGAGAAATGTGCAGTAGATGTCCCAGACGCAGCCTGTCACTGGTATGTAGCAGCACCTGATAATACATTTGGAAAAGGATTTAGTTGGAAAGATGCTCCTTGGTTTGATGCTAATGGTTTAAAAGATGTAGCTAAAATTCAAAAAAATACTGTATTAGAAAGTCTACAAAAACAAAATACTTAGGCAATATTATAATTTGCAATNCATCTAATCNTNTCTTTNCATTGTTGTGCTGTGTGATATTGTCCACCATCAAAAATAACNACTCTNCCTTGTTTAGGTGTNACTTTTTGTTTNACAGTATATGTATCTGATTCAGTTCTNTCNTTATATATAACAGTATCACCATCACTAGAAACAACATAATANAAAACNACAGTNTGNTCAAATCCNTCATCNANATCTATNTGAGGAGTATCATCNTCTTTACTNTGTAAATTTAAAGGAAACTGCATAAANGATCTACCTTGTAATATTTTTCCAGTAGGCATNTTTAAATAGTGACAAGCATATTGAAGCATCGGTATAAATAAATGATGAAAGTCACTAATAANCTCACTTGAATNATCNTCATNNANNTCTACATATACGTGCGAAAGACCAGGACGACCTTGATTNCCTTCTTCATAAGCAGCNGTNACATCATCAATGTAATACCAAGGNAANTNNTTATCNCCCATAAGATTATCTTTAATTTTTTCCTGATATTCAAGATCTATAAAATCATCAATAACTAAAATTTCACCCTTACCAATCATGACATCCCTCTTTTGCCCTCCACCATATATTATATATAGTATCTAAAATCTATTTATTTTTCTCTTTTGTTTTCTTTTTCTGTTCTTCAATAAACTTTCTATACACACCAGCAGCTTCAGTCTTCTTAGCTACCTTAGCTCTCTGTTCCATAGCAATAGCAGCCTGAGTTTTATGGGCGTGAGTTCTTCCGCTACGTTTTATCTTGGCAACACTTAATGCAGCTGTTCTTTTATCTTTAAATCCAAGACCTTTTATAGTTCCTTTTGGATCTTCATCTGTATAAAGATCACTATGTTTATCACTCTTTGCAGGTTGTCCTTTNTTTCTAGGAATACGTTTNTTCATTAATATTTCATAATCANTAACATTATTGTTGGAGCAATCGTATAAAAATAATCAGCCCATTCACAACAACCTTTCCCAAGATATTTATCATAATATAATTCTTTAACTGCTGGAATAATAAGAGCAATAATTANTCCGATTTTTCCAAGNAAAAGTATNAGAATAAAAGAAAGAATAGCTCCCCAAAANAAATGTAAGAGTTTATCTTTTTGAATNTTTGAAAGTTTTTNTAACATTTGTAATTNACTTTTACTTTTTAAAATACTTATTTATTATATCTATNTGATCCTGATACTTNGCAATCATATCTAACTCCTGTTCAATTGCTTCNACAATATTAGANTGTTCTCCAATGCCAGCAGGGTTTGTTAGATAGACCTCTACGTTTGCAACATGTTTCTGAATGTCACCATGTGCATGAGCTAATAATGCCTTAATTAATTGCTCTCTCATTTCATACTCCTTTTTGCTTTCTTAGTTGCCATTCTACGAGCTNTCTTAGCTTTCTCAGTATTNTCTACAAATTGNTTACCTTTTCTACTTTCTCTTTTCTTTTTATCATCTGTNTTTTTTCTTTCAGANTTAGACATNGCAGCCCAAGCTGCTTCAGGTAAATAACGAGAAGTACTTTTTTTACCTTTTTTTATTGCTTTATCAGCCATCTTTCTTTTTCTTATCTACNTTTTGCATNACTTTAAGAATGCCCTCAAGCCTTTCAGCCTGACCTTTGTGAGTTCTAGATGCTTTATGTAACTCACCAATAATTTTTTTGATCTTTGGAGTCTGATGCATAATTAACAATCCGTGATAGGTCCTCCATGTAGCCACGCATCACAAGTACGAGCAGCTGCACATTTAAATTTAAATAACTGACAATATCCTAAGTT
>FUFK010043060.1_pt1 | contig 10703 bp, 14 predicted proteins | sample 1021851 | NCBI WGS metagenome assembly FUFK01 (sample SAMEA51879418, study PRJEB19060) | metagenome
TTCTGCTTTTGCTTTTTGTTGTCTGCTTTGATATGCTAAACTAGCTATTGCAGTAAAAGGATTTAAAAATCCTAACGCAGCACCAAAAGTTGTACCTAACATACTTGGTGTGGCAGTAGGATTATTTATATCGTCTAATGCATCTTGTTCTGCTTGAGTAAGACCTTTGTCTTTTGCTGACATAGTATCTAAACTATACGCATCTGTTTCATAATCAAAACCAGAAGTATCAGGAGCTGTGGTTATTCCTCCACCACCATCTCCTCCACCACCTCCTCCACCTTGTTGAGGTATTGGATATATTGGTGGTTTTAATGTAGTTATACCGCCAGACATATCTAACGTATATGGTTTAAATGGATCAGCTAAATACCTATCAAAAGGTACAAAATTAAAACCTTGGTCTCTTATATTTTGGTCTATTGGATCTAGAATCATTTTTTATCTTTATCCTCATCTGATGCTGCACCTAATGGTGGCATCGCTGCTACTTTTATTTTAACAGATCTAACTACATGTTCTTTTTGTGTAGCTGTATCTGGGTTTGCAATATCATCTTCTGCTTCTTTATCAGAACTATATTCATAACCAGTTTCTTTGTTTCTTAAAACTACTTCCGTTTCGCATTTTACAACTGGTACTTTTTTACCATTTATGTATGTGTATGCTACGTCACCTTCTTCTATAAACATATTAATCCCTATTTATTTCTAACAGAGAAACTACGATATGTAGTCTACCTGCGGTTGTTGCTTGTGCTTTTAATACCTCACTCTCTTGTAACACAATTGGTTGTGTTATCAATTCAGTAGTTGCGTTTGATGCAATTGCTTTTGTTTTAAAAAGAGAAAATATTGCTGCACTTGCATCTGTTAAAGTTATAGTAACACTATCGCCACTACCTGAATCATCAGATACTAAAATATTTTTTAATATTGCTCTTGAGTTACTAGGGGCAGTATACACAGTTGTATTATCTGTGGTTGTAAGATCTACTTTTGCATTTTTGTATATATTAGCCACTTATAAACCAAGAGAATCTCTCTTGCTCCTGTTTTTGTTCATCTAAAAATGTTGAATTTAATTGTTCTACAATTAATCCAACAGCTCTATTAATTTGTTTTTGGTTAGATACATCGTAATCTTCTTTTGGTTCAGGTAATCTAACTACTATTTTAGCCATTATCTTCTCCCATCCGGTTGTACATCTAGCCTAAATGTGCCAAATCTCCATGACTCAGATACAGCATCGTTCTCTATTTTTATATTTACNAAACGTCCTCGTGCACGAGTATCCTTTTTATCAGTGCTTGCGGTAATTGTAAATGGGCTTAAAGATGTAGCAGTTTGTGAATCTGAAGGGTATCTTTTAACAGCTAAAGTTACTTTTGCATTACCTGCTAATGTTTTAAAATCAGGTAAAAATCTTCTAACAGCTAAGAATATATCTCCTGCTACCTGATACGCCTGACCCCTCATTCTTTGTTGTAAATCATAATCAAAAGACTGTATAAAAGACGTAACTGTTGTAGTTGTACCATCAGGATTTACTTGATCTGTACCTACTTCATGTTCAAATAAAGTAGTTTGCCCGAGCCCTGATTCACCAATAATGACTGGAAAAGTACCTGTTGCACTATCATCAAATTTAGTTGCAAAAGGTGTAGGGTATACTGTTGCATCAATCCATGTAGTTCTAGCTTCTGTTCCTATATACCAAACCTGTCCTGTTCTAGGAGTGCTTTCTCCATAATTATATACAACGTATTGATCATTATATTCTGAACTAGATGATGGATAATACCACACTACCTCTGTAAACTGATTATTTAACCCCGCATATACTTGTTGTCCTTTTGTAGTATCAGCTTGATCATAAACATAATCTTGAACTGAACATGGTATAGATTTAACTGTACCATCATATGCAAAGAAACCATTTGGTGACATCCAATATGCAACACCATCTATTTCTACAGCTGCATTTTTACCTATTAAACCACAGTTAGTTCCGACTTGTTCAAAACCAAATGTAAAAGGTGCACCAATAAATTTCATTGTATACAACGCATTGTCTGTCCATATTAGAATTGTTTCTTTAGCTTTTAATGCTCCTATAATTTTTGTTCCGTCCTGTAGTCTTTGTGTACCTGCAGTATTTACAGCTGTAACTGTATAGTCGTTTATATCTTCTTGTTCTGAAAATCTTATAAACATATCATCTTGTGTTGCTGGTGTGCCAATTGTTGTTTCTGTTCCAAGATGAATTAAGTGTCTTGTTGTTGGTGATACTAATGTAACTCTTGTTGCCGTTGGATTATTTGTAGTTGCAAATCCTGATGTAGCTGTAGATGCTCTTACTGTTAAAGGATCAGTAGCTCCAGCGTTCCATGTAAATGTTTTACCATTTGCAATTGTTGCAACTAATACTTCTCCAAAATTACTTAATGACCAAAGTCCAGGTTCAAGTGTTATATCGTCTGCTGATGATGCTTCACCCCATTTACCTGCTCCCCAAGTATCCGTACCCCAACCATAACCATATGATTGTGCAGCAGGACCTACTGGCTCGTAAGGAATTAGTTCTATACTACCACCTGTAGATACAGTTGCTGATGCGTTAGAACTTTGTGTAACTGTAAATACAGAAGCTGATGTAACAGAAGTTACTTGAAAATTTTTATCTTCAAAATCAGATGCAGAGTATCCTGTACCACTTGGTAAAGTCACACTATTAAATTGTACAATATCACCTGCTACTAATCCATGAGCAGATTTAGTTATAGAACAAATAGCTGAACCAGATGTAGTTGCAATCGTTGCACTTGTTAAAGCTGTCTTTACAGGTGTGATGTCGTATAGCTGACCTTCAAAATATAGTAATAAAAATTTGTCCGTTCCTATAGCAACATATCTATTTCCTGCTATATCAACAAATGCAAACTGACGTCTAGCAACACCAACAATTGTATCTGTAATAAGTGAGGACCAGCCACCAACTTTTTCTGGTAACATATATCTAAATCTTACGTTGTCACAATCAACCCAACGTTGTTCAGCACCAACAGATGTATTTTGTTTGTCGATCCCTGGAAAAAATTTAAAATCAAGTAGAGCCATATGTTAGCTCCTATATCTTATCTTTGTATACCCAGCCTCTTGATGCATTAGCATATACTAACGTAAAAGCTGAAGCATTTGTGCTAACTACTAAATCAGATGCGGCTCCATTTATATTAGATCCATTTCTACCGACAGTTAGATTGTTAGATGCAAGATTATTACCGCTATCAATAAATGTAACTTCATTTCCGATGGCTGGTGAAGCAGGTAAATTTATTGTAACTGCAGCACTAATACCACTTCCAGATGTATTAACAAAAATTTGATCACCATTTACTGTTGTGTAAGTTGCAGATGGTGTGTAGTATCCTTTAGTTTGTAGTTTACCCGTGATGTTTGTGCCATCAGAATATAACACTGTTGTAGATCCTACAGGTAAAGCTAGCCCGGTCCCTGATACAGTTTTAACTGTTAGTGTATAATTTGAAGAAGACCTAGTCGTACCATCTTCTACAATAAATACTCTTTCTGCAGAGTCCGGCATAGTAACTGTTCTGTTTGCAGTTAATGTACCTGTTAATTTGTAATATAAATTTTTACCATTTGCCGTAGCATGGTTTGCTAAAGATAATGCTACGTCACTAGATCCTACGTCTAGAGATAAATATCCTGATGATGCTTGTTCTAATATCTGTAAATTTGTGTTTGTAATTGTACCCCAGGTTCCTGATTTTTCACCTGTAGTAATTAGTTCTAATTTTAAATCGCTCGATGTACTTGACGCCATATGTTTCTCCTACGGATTGTTCGGGTCAATAGGTACCCAGGTACCAGTAGCCCCTGGAACTATCGGGTTCCATGATATCACATTAGCAGTGCCTGTTGCAAGGTTTATTCTTACCCCAGTTACACCAACTGTTTGACCTATTTTAGCAGTTACATTACCTACTGATATTTCTATTNCAGATCCACCAGGTAATATTCTTGCAGAAGCAGATATACCTATTGTTCCTGTGCTTACATTTACTCTATTTCCTGTTAAAGAAACAAAGACTGTTACGCCACCTGGATCGGCGAATGGTGAGTTTGCATAGGGTGTTGCTCCAAATAACATATTTTTATCCTAGTGATGTTTGCACTGGTTCCCAAGTCATAGTAGCACCTGGTACAATACCATCCCATTTTTTAATTAATACAGAACCATCTGCCATATTTATTCTACTACCATCTGGTGAAACGTTAGCTTTTGCTGCAATTGTTACAGTTCCTGTTGATATATTTTGTCTGTTTGTTGTAACGGTTACAGTTGCATTTGCAGCTGTTGTAACATTTCCTACAGATACATTTACTCTATTCCCTGTTACAGATAAATTTGCATCTGCCGTAACTGTTACGGATCCTGTGCTTACATCAACTCTAGATCCATTTGGTAATATAGTTGCTTTACCAACTGTTGTGACACTTCCTGTATTTGTATTTACTCTAGATCCTGAAACAGGATATTTAAATGCAAATGTAGGTGTGCCTGTATTTAGATTTATTCTTGATCCTGTTACAGCTGTTAATGCTTTTGCAACTATAGTTGGATCGCCACTTGATACATTAATCTGATTACCTGTTGTTGATACATTAACACCTGTACCTTCAACAATCGTTACATTACCAATAGTAAAATTAAGTCTATTACCAGTAACACTTAAATTAGCATTACCTACTAAACCTACTGTGCCTGTGGATTCGTTTATTCTATTCCCAGTTACGTTTACAAACGCATTAGGATTAAATCCTGAATCTCCAAAAGGGGCTCCTGCAAATGACGTTCCGCCAAAAAACATAATATAAATTCCTTAAAAGGGAGCTGCGTGGTATGTGGTGGTGACACAGCCCCCATCTAAGAATTATATCATCGTTTAAACCAAGAGGGAAGACCTAAATGTAGACGCTTGTCAAACATATTGTCTTTCGCTCCTGGGGTCTTACGATTGTTATAATGCAGAAAAACTTGTATACATTCTTTGCCTTTGAATTTTTCTCTCCAATGCTCTAGCTCACAACCAGAATAAACTAGCATATCACCTTGTTTTAAATCTACTTTAATACCTTTCTTTCCAACCTCTCCAGATGGCTCTAAATATATTGGCCAGTCATCACCAGCAAGATTCATGGTCGTTGATATCTCACAACTAAATCTATCTTTGTGTCTTTTAAGTTCATCACCTTTTTTATATATTCTTGCATAAGTATAAGCTGGATATAATTTTAATCCTGTAACTTTTTCCATAGCTGGTTGACATTTAAGTAATAAAGTCTCCATAGCTATATTAGCATATTGAGAATATGTATTAGGTATTTGTCCATCACTAGGTTCATATTCACCTATTATAGTTTCAAAAGGTGAAAAATATCTTTTCTCTCTACAAGTATCATATACTTGTTTTTGCATTAAAAAATAATTTGCAATAAAAGATGCAAGATCTTTTGATATTGCTTGACGAATAACTGTGTATTTTTTCTTTTTAAACATCTTTAGCCATTTCTTTTGGTATAGCCTGTATGTTCCAGTGTATGAATCTAAAAGGTTCTTTACCATGATCCACTGCATATTCGTGTTCTAAATATCCTGGAAATATAATTAATGTTCCTGGTTTTGGTCTAAGATGAAATTGTTCGTGACCAGGCCACACACCTTTCACATTTGGTTTCATATGTAATTTAGTTGTTCTTGCCCCGGTTCTTGGTTCGTGAAAGATAGGGTATGATGTTTTATCACTACACTTTAAAAAATAAAAACCTGATACATGTTGGTTCCAATGTATATGTGCTGAATGGTGACCACCACCTTTTTTAGCAAACTCTTGTACCCATAATTCAGAAAACATAGTTGAGTATTTTGACATATCAAAACCTTGATGATCTAAATACTCCCAAGATTTTTGACCTATATAATTTCTAAAATCTAAAAAATCATTGTCGTGTGTTAATGGTGTTGAATGATACGATGTGCCAAAGTCTCCATATTTTTTTATGTAATCTTTTCTATTTTTACGAGCTTGTGTAATATATTTATTACTTACTTTGTTTAACGATTTAACAAACTCCGGTTTTTCCTCACTCCATATTACAGTTTGAAAATAATTATTTATATACATTATCTAAAAGGCCTCCCTAAATGCCATACTACAAGACTATANCTTGTGCCTGATGTTACTGGTTTAACTCTATGCCACACAAAACTAGGAAATACAATAATAGATCCTTTTGGTAATATCTCTTTACATTGTATTCTATGTTTTGATTCATCTCTCATATGTGGATCATAGTTTCTAAAATCAAATTCTAGTTCACCACCTTTATACTCCGATCCATCTGTTAGCTGACAAGTCATAGATAGTTTTCTAATTCTTCCGTGTTCTGGATGATTAGAATCTTTTCGATCATAAGGTTTATCCCAACTATCGCAGTGCCAATCATAATATTGATTTAATTTATATTTTGTAAACTGACAAGATTCACTTCTTTCCCAATCAAAATTCCAACCAGCCATCTCATTTGCTTTATGTACATATGGATGTAATTCTTTATATATCCAAGTATCATTAAGCCATACTAAATCTGATTTTCTTTTTCTTTGTAGATTTTTAACTTCTTCTTTATTTAATTCTTTATCGCCATAGCCACCTGTTCTAGCCATAACTTCTTTTTGTGCATTAGCATATTTAATTACTTCATCACAGAATCTAGGTGTTAATGCAGATTTAAAATACCAGTAATAATTAGATATATTCATAAGTTATTGTTTGCACAAAATTCAAACTATCCTTTTGATTATTAGTTAAGTAATACATATTAGTTGATGGAAACATAATAAATTTATTATTAGTCAGTGGTATATCCCAGCTTCTACCTTTACGTCTATTGTCTTCGTAATGTATTCGAACCATACAGTCTTTAGCTTTTACACCATAGAGTAATGTATAATCAGGTGAGTTTCGTAAATCTACTGGGTCAATATTTAATAAAGGGATTGTAGTTTCTTGAGGCTTATACATATTGCCCCAAGTTTCTTTATTAATTAAAGTAAATCCATATTCGAGATTAATATGTTCTCGCATATACGTATTCAACATATCCCAAGTTTTTGAAAATGGAAAAGGTGAATCTGTAACGTTAGATTTTAAAATATCGTTTTGTAATTTATTTCGGTCAATGTCCCAATCTTTAGGCATTGCCACATCACCATAATATAAAGCTATTTCAGATAATACTTTCTTCTGCATACCACCACCAAATATAATTTATGCTCTTCGATCTGTCAAGTCCCAAGACTGTCCGTCTTCGTTCCAAAGATAAACCCATTCGTGAGTTGCAATCGGAGGATCTCCTGTAGGAGTATTTTGTGATTTTTGTTCTTCTGTTAGTTCGGGAGCATCACCGATTGGTGATTTCCAAGTCGCAGTTGCAATATCTTTTACCCAAGATGCAAAAGGTTTTTTAGCCCAAAAAATTTGATTATCCTCATCCCACTCGTAACCTATACCTGCATAATTACCTCTAAATGCTTTTGAGTTATCACCAGAGTTATGTGTATTAGCAGATGTATTGTAAGATGTTTGAATCCACATTTCTGCAGGCCAATTATTATGTAATTGTAAATATTGTTGACCTACTGTTTCGTCTTCAACACCATCAGCGTTAAGCATATCTTTATTATCTAAAGTTAATACTGCTATAACTTTACTGTTAGCTCCTATCTTTGCAAAATGTGCCATAATGTTTCTCCTTATATATTAATTTTAATTACCATTCAACTATTGAAATTTATACCTTAATATTACTATACCACTTCCACCATTTCCACCTAATTGACCAGCGTTTGTTCCTGGAGTACCTCTTGATCCACCGCCACCACCACCACCAGTGTTAGCAACTCCAGCTTGACCATTTCCTGCACCTCCACCTGGTCCTGGTCCTGCGTCTCCACCACCACCTACACCTCCAACACCATTACTTCCACCTGCAGCTTCAAATCCTCCACCGCCGCCACCAGCAAAATATCTTGCACCACTAACTGGACCTGACTCACCATTACATCCAGCAAAACCTGTTCCAACAACAAATGAACCAGCTCCTCCGGCACCACCAGATCCTGAACCATTACTACCAGCACATGCAGCACCGCCACCGCCACCAGCTCCTCTAGCAGCTGGAGCTTCTCCACCAGTTCCACCAGGAGTTCCTTGTGCTGGACTTGTAGGGGGTGTATTTCCTGCTCCTGCTGTAGAAGGTCCCGGTGCATTTTCACCGCCTCCACCTGAACCTGATCCACCAGCTCGGCCATCATTATTTGCAGCAACAGATCCGCCACCACCTGTAGACGTTATTGTTGAAAATATTGAAGGACTGCCATCTGGGGCACTCGCAGCAGCTGGATTTGGTGCTGTTCCTCCAGCTCCAACTGTTATTGGAAAAGAAGCAACTGAGGATGTAATACCTGTAGGATTAGCTAAAGGTGAAGTTTGAGGTGAAGGCATACAAGTGTCATTAGATAATCTAAATCCTCCTGCTCCTGCTCCACTTCCTGCAACTCCTGTACCACCTCCACCACCAGCAACAACTAAATAATCTACTACGTTATTAGGAGATGCTCCTGCATTTGTAATTTGAAAAGTTCCAGGTCCTGTAAATGTGTGAATTTTAAAATCTCCTGACGTAGTAATTGTACCACCTGTCGCTACTACAAAAGGAGGTGTACCTGTTATAGATGTTTGGGTTTCTTGAACATTTATCCAACCTTCCGTTGCATCTACAAATACAAGAGTAGCTGATTGACCATCTGCATTTAATACAGCATCTTGTGCTACTCCACCTATTTTATCTGATCCATTTGGAGATATTGTTAAATTGTTTGAACTAAAAGTTCTTGTATAATCTGCAAAAGCTACGATTGCACCAGCAGAACCTGCAGGTAAGTTTACAGTCACACCTCCACTAGATGTGTCTACAAAATAACCCTCTCCACTTACTGCTGTAAACGTAGAGGTCTTAATTGATCCTGTTTGCCAATCAACTGATCCTTCTCTTCCAAAACCTGATTGAGTTCCATTGTTTGTTATTGTTACACCAGCAGGAATTGTAAATGAATCACCACTGTCTCCTAGTGTAACCGTTCCACAATTTGTTCTTGGCGTTAATTTATTTACTTTTATTTCACTCATAATCTACCTATTGAAACTTATATCTTATCATTACTATACCAGATCCACCAGATTTACCAGTTTGAGGTATTGGTCCTGCTGCTTCACCTGCACCTCCTCCACCACCTGTATTGGCTGCTCCTGAAGTTCCTACATTACCACCTCCACCTGCTCCTCCTACTTTTGCTGCACCTGGAACTGAACTTGGATTTGTTCCTCCTGATCCTCCACCTGAAAAATATCTTCCATTAGGTGCTAAAGGACTTGGTGATTGACCATAACTTGGTGCTGTTGGTCCTATAAAAGGACTTGCAACAAAAGAACCAGCTCCTCCGCTTCCTTCTCCACTTGGACTCGGAATTGCTCCAGATGGATCTGCTCCACCACCGCCCCCACCTATTGCACCAGGGTGAAAATTTCCAGGATTACCTTGTGGTGGTGATACTGGTGGTGTATTACCTGTACCAACTTCTGGCGAAGAGTTACCACCTCTATCAGTTCCTCCACCTGACCCACCATTACCTGCTGGTCTACAAGCTGGACCTCCTGGAGATCCACCTCCTCCACCTGCAGATGTTATACTTGAAAATATTGAATTTGAACCTGATGCTGATACACCTGTACTTGGTTTACAAGTAGCGCCAGCTCCTACTGTAATTGGATATGCTGTCGCTGGTAAAGTAAGACCACATGATGCTGCTAATGGACCTACTGTTGGTGCTGGAATTCCTGAAGGTGCAGTACCGGTCAAAGTATTAGATAATCTAAAACCACCAGCGCCACCTCCACCGCCACCATCAAAACCACCTGCTCCACCACCCGCAATCACTAAATAATCTACTGCGCCTGGCTGTGAAACGCAAAATGTTCCTGGACCTGTAAAGATATGTGTCTTGTAATCTCCACAAGTGATTACAGTATTTCCACCTGTTGCAAGTGCAAAACCTTGCCCTGTTTCAGTGTCTTCTGCATTTTGAACATTAATCCAACCTTTAGTAGAATCTACATAAACAAATGTAGCGGCTTGTCCATCAACATTTAAAACTGCAGATGCTGCTTGTCCACCGATTTTTTCTGAACCATTAGGACTTACTGTTAAATTGTACGTTGCAAAATTTCTTGCATAATCAGAAACTGCTACAATAGCCCCAGCAGTTCCTGCTGGTAAACTCATTGTTATACCACTACTTGAATTTATAAAATAACCCTCGCCACTAGCTGCAGTAAAATTTCCTGTTTTTGGAGTTGTCTGCCAATCTACGGAACCTGATCTACCAAAACCTGATTGCGATGCTCCTGATGCTAGTGTAACTGTATCACCACTTGCACCAATAGTTATAGTGTTGCTAGACTCTTTTATAATGTCTGCTCCACATGTGTTTTGTATTGTATTTACTTTAATTGTACTTGTCATAATTATTGAAATTTATACCTTATTATTACTAT
>FUFK010069659.1_pt1 | contig 10700 bp, 9 predicted proteins | sample 1021851 | NCBI WGS metagenome assembly FUFK01 (sample SAMEA51879418, study PRJEB19060) | metagenome
ACGAAAGAGTCCAAGAAAATTTGCTTCCCTCACCTCCTGGTCTGAAGATTCCTGTGTGATTCCAAGATAGTCACCATTGAATTGAATCTCGACTTGGAATTCCGTTCTCCAAAAGGCGCTGTAACCNGTTGANAAAATGGTAAAAAGNAAGAATATNACTGCACCCAAAGCCAAGGATACNGCGAANNCNCCATANAANTTAAAGCGNTTTTCCGCGGAATATCTTCCTTTTAGAAAAGAAGAGTTCGATCCTGCCATCGGATTGCTNTCACTCATATTTTTCCCTGTACCGCTTGACGATGCTGAGAGCGATCACGTTCAAAATCAAGGTGACGAAAAACAGGACCAACCCCAAAGCAAATGCTGACAGGGTTTTAGGATCATCAAATTCCTGATCGCCAATCAGTGCGACGACAATCTGAACGGTGACTGTCGTGACGTTTTCCAGAGGATTGGCAGTCAAATTGGCATTCAGGCCTGCTGCCATGGCAACGATCATCGTTTCACCAACAGCTCTTGACAAAGCNAAAAGCAAAGCACCCACGATTCCTGGTAAAGCTGCGGGGATGATCACCCGTTTNATCGTTTCGGATTGGGTTGCCCCAATTGCCAATGACCCGTCCCTGAGGCTTTGGGGCACGGAATTGATCACATCATCAGAAAGGGATGAAACAAAAGGGATGATCATAATTCCCATCACCACCCCTGCGGCCAGAGCACTGCGTGCTTCAACCGTAAACCCAAGACTCATTCCAAAATCACGAATCAATGGGGCAACCGTCAGGGCTGCAAAAAAACCATAAACCACCGTGGGGATCCCGGCCAGGATTTCAAGAATCGGTTTGACGATGGTTCGGGTGTGATGGGATGAGTATTCCGAAAAATAAATGGCTGAAAAAAGCCCTATCGGCCCGGCAATCACCATCGCAATGAAAGCAATCAAAAAGGTTCCTGCAAAGACCGGTACCGCTCCAAAAGCGCCGCTTGAAGCCCCTTGATCTGCTCGAATAGCAATCTGAGGGTACCATTTTAACCCAAACAGGAAATCCGTGACTGGGACTTGTTCAAAAAAAAGAAGGCTCTCATAAAAAAGCGAAAGGACAATGCCAATCGTGGTTAAAATTGCAATCGTTGAGCTGAAAAATAAAAATCCGTTAAAGATGTACTCAACACTGTATCTTGCACCAAATTCCGGGGAGATCATGGACCTCGCATAGAGGGTAATTCCAATGGCGATCGCAAGGATGATGACCAGCATACTGGTTCTGCTCGCATCATTGAGTGATGCCATCGCTTCACCCGCCTTGATGATTTGCGGATCNTCGGTTGAAAGCCCTNTGATTCCCTGGGAAATNTTCTTCACCTCCGTCATCANCATCATCGCNTCNGNTTCNGAAACTCCTGCAAGTTTCCCTGATAAATCAGACTTGATCGCTGATTGGATGACGATTGGCTCAAGTGTGAACCAAAGAAGTATGATGATAACCGAAGGGATCGCGCACCAGAGCGCTACATGGTAGCCGTGGTAAACAGGAAGAGAATGGAGGCGTTGACTCGCCTGAAGTTTTTGAGCACGGGTCTGCCCCAGGTAAAAACCACTGAGGATAATTAGAGCAAGTCCTGCGATTAAGTAGGCTACCATGATGACNTGGAAAATTCCGACGACTTGATCAGCCGTCGGAACAGTTGTCTCCTACATACTGATGGGGTTGAGATTTTTTACATTTGAGCGGACTTTACTCAGAGTGCTTGTTTCCAGAGGTACAAGTCCTCTATCCATCAGATACCCATATTCACCTACTGCTGAATCGGAAACGAATTCATTCATATATTCCCTCATTCCAGGAATGACACCGACATGAGCTTTTTTCGCATAAAAGAAGAGCGGTCTGGAAATCGGGTATTTATAGGATTTGATATTATCAAGGCTGATCTCTACACCGTTAATGGTAGAACCTTGAATTTGATCACGGTTTTGGTCAAGAAAACTGAATCCGAAAATCCCAAAATATTGAGGGTCAGCAGCAAGGCGCTTTACAATCAGCGTGTCATTCTCTCCAGCCTCTTCGACGGCAACATCTTCCCGGAATGAATTACACTTTTTCTTACCCAACTCATCATACTTCCCGGCTTTTTTACAACCAGTTTTCATGATCAAACTGTTCCATGCGTCTCGGGTTCCAGAAGTCGGAGGTGGCGCCATAATTCTGATGGGCATGTCAGGTAAAGAAGAATCAACTTCCTTCCATGTACTTGGCTTGGGCCCATGCTCTGCCATTGCAGTCCAAAGCTGGAGAGGCGTAAAGTTCATTCTATTTGCTGATGCTGAGTTCGCAAAAGCAATTCCGTCATTGCCTACAATGATTTCAATGATGTCTGTTACTCCATTGGAAGCACAAAGTTTCTTTTCACTGCTTTTGATGGCACGGGAAGCATTGGTGAAATCGGGATGCCCGGTTCCCAGACCGGCACAGAAAAGCTTCATTCCACCGCCGGTTCCGGTGGACTCAATTACCGGTGTCTTTCCTGTCTTCTTTCCCAATTTTTCAGCAACCACTGTCGCAAAAGGATAAACCGTCGAAGAACCGACGATTTGAATCGTGTCTCTTGCCTGGAGAGGCAACGCAACCAGCGATGCGGTCAAAGCAGCCAGCATCGATTTCAAGAAAAAACGTGTCATAGAAAACTCCTTAAGAGGATCATATATCATTCGCCCTTATGGGCAGGTTTAAACTGAAATCATCAAATCCCTAATGATTTGAAAATCAGTATGAAATGATCTTAAGGATGAATTATTAACGATTTGTTAGGACTGAATAAAAATATGATTAATCTTGAAGCCAAATTAGGTTTTTATTGATTGAACACGAAGAAAGGACTCAAAAAATGCACAACAAACAGAAGGATCTATTNCTTCAACCCCGAAGCCATTTGAGGAATTTTGCTTCGACCTGTTCCAGTGAGGAAGGTCCTGCTGCATCAATCATCGAACGGACCTTTTCCAGGGCCATCATTGCTGANCGGTAACCTTCTGCAAACAATTTGAGGGAATTCCCATTATCCAGAAAACCGTAAGTTTGCAATTCAGGTTTGAGCATCAAATCAAATTTACCCTCAGATGCAAGGTTGGTCTGGTCGGTAGCGATATTGATGGCATTGATGATGACCTGAATCATGTTTTCCGGTTTACGGTAGGATTCGGAACCAAGGGATACACCAACCCGAACAGAGGCCCCCATTTCCTTGAGCACGGTCAGGGGCACGTTTTCCACCAATGCTCCGTCCACCAGCATTCGCCCTCCCACNTGAACAGGACTGAAGACACCGGGAATGCAGGTAGTGGCCATCAGAGCCTGGGACAGACTTCCCGTTTTCAAAATGACTTTTTCACCGGTTGAAATATCAGAGGCCACCAGGGCAAGGGGAATCGGAGATTCCTCGATGTTCTTGGAGCCAAGGTGTTTTTCGACAAAACGACCCAATTCCGAGTTGTTCAGCAGGCCCAACTTTGGGACATTAAAGGTGGACACGCGAAGCCAGTGGAGTTTATCTGCCAGATCCCGGATTTCTTCCAGAGGCATCCCGAACGCGTAAAATGCCGCTGCCAAGCCTCCACTGCTGGTTCCCGAAAGGAACCCGGGTTTCAAACCTTCTTCCTCGAAAGCTTTCAATACTCCAAGATGGGCCACTCCCCGATAAGCTCCGCCACCGAGGGCCAGTCCAAGCATTTTCTGACTCACTTCATCCACTGATTTTCTCAACTTTCCAGGTAGGGAGTACTTTCTATATTTTGTTCAAGCCACACTTGGATTCGCTCATTATGAATGAAAAGGACTTGAGCNATTTNAAAACCCCGAAAAACTCGATCGAAGCTTTCGACGATCTCAGTTTACTGGAAAATTTCTGCTATTTAAAATGGAATGAAGTCCTTTTTGGCAAANCTCTCGATTTGAATCCTAAACGAACTTGGGGGTGAGACTTTTCCCATCGAAATACTCCAAGAATCTACATTTTCCAAACTTAAGACTTGCCTAAAAAAAAAGATCTGATTAATTTTGTAGTGATTCTGAATTTAATCTTGAAAGGAATAGCATGATGAGAATCTTTTTGACGGCCGCATTGATGGTCTTTTTTGTGTTCAATGGCCTCCATGCCCAAGACAAAACCTCACAACTTGGAATCGGCGTTTATGATCTGATCATCCAAAACACCAATTTCTCGGATGTCAAATGCGAGAGTCATCAGTGCAACTTTGCGTCNGATGACAAGAACATTACAATGGAAATGAAAAGGGTCGGTTTCGATCTCTTCCTCAATCGTGATCTAAACATCATGATCGACATCAATGTGAACAGCATCCTGTTTAATTGTAAGGAAGAGGGTCCCTGTAAATCAGGTCTGGTGGTTCACTACCACAATGATCCGAACCTGATTCGGGTTTACATCAAAAATTCCAAGAAGTCCATCGAAGCAACCACCAAAGAGGAGATTCAGGTACTCCAGAGTTGGCTTCAAAAAGCACTTAAAATCGCCACCACCTGAATCAACACTTAGGCGTTCCCAGGAACGCCTAAATCCTTCCAAAACATTTTTCGTTTCCTTCCCAGAACTCCTGGAAAATCAGGTTTGTTCTGACCTGATGGTCATGTTTCAAAAAAATTCATGACCCTTTTCCGGACCTCTTGCGTAAGTCTGAATTCAAAAGTTTTGTTAGAAACCCTTTCAATGGAGTAATGGGCCATGACGCATTCAGGCGTAGCAAACGAGAAAGTCAAAGATCTAAGTTCAGCCGCAAAATCAATCAAACATAAACGCATTGAAAATGCTGTTGAAGAAATCCTGGATGCCTTAGGACTGGACCTGAGCAATGACAGCCTTCGTGAAACTCCGACAAGGGTTGCCAAAATGTATCTGAATGAAATTTTCGGAGGACTCAATGAAGATATCTCTTCTGTGCTGAAATCCTTCGAAAATAGTTATGGATACAAAGGAATGGTGATTGAAAAGAACATCCCCTTTCAAAGTCACTGCGAACATCACCTCCTTCCAATCCTGGGTCGTGCCGCTATCGCTTACATTCCTGAAGACAGGGTACTCGGTTTAAGCAAATTGAACCGAATTCTGCATCATTTCGCCCGCCGTCCGCAGGTTCAGGAACGCTTGACCATGCAGGTNGCAGATATGCTCAGTGAAACTCTGCAAACCGACGATGTGGCAGTCATTCTNGAAGCACGTCACCTCTGCGTAGAGATGCGCGGAGTGCGCGACAGAGGTGCTGAAACCAGCACCATGGTATTGAGAGGAAGATTTGAGAAGGAACTGAAAGAGGATTTTTTCAGACAGTTGAACTGAAACTNTTCTTACGAATGCTTAAAGGCAGGCTTTGAAATTTTTAGTCAAGAATGTTCCAACCTGCCTGTTCGGCTACAAACCTCAGCTTTTGGTCAGGATGAACCGCCACAGGATGATCACAGTTTCTCATCAGCGGTAAATCATTTTGAGANTCGGAATAAAACCAAGTCTTNTCNGGGTTGAATCCTTGTTCATCGAGAAACTTATTTAGTATTTCCACCTTACCCTCGCGAAAACAAGCTTCGCGAANCTNTCCTGTATAAATNCCATCAATTATNTCGGGTCGGGTGCTGAGGGTAAAATCCATTTCCAGCATTTGTCCAATCGGCTCTGCCAAAAAATCATGGGAGGCCGTTATCAGAACAAGGACATGTCCTTGTCTTCGATGATCATGCAGGATGTTCTGATAACGTAACTTTGGTTGGATTTTCTCCAGAAGAAATTGTTCCCTCCAGGGTTTTACTTTTTCAGGTCCCCATTTTTTTAAAGGAAGAAGAATGAAATTGAGATATTCACTGAAATCCAATTCTTCCTGATCATAGTCATTGGTAAATTCCTCGAGTTTTCCAAAAAAATCTCCCTCGAGATGCCCCGCCTGATGAAGGTACTCGAACCAGAGGGTTTCGGCGTCTCCATCCAAGAGGGTGTTATCCAAATCAAAAAGGGCCAGATTCATCACNTTCNTNTTCNAATGTTTGAGCTTGAATGGATGAAACTCTATTCATCCGTGNCAGTCGCCTCAAGTCAAAGCTCTTCGCTTCTCTCTGACTTGCTTTCCAAAGTTCTTCAAAATAATCTAAGAATCATAGTTTCGATTAAAANTTTTCACCCATTCTTGAGGGTGGAAATGACNACCGATTGATTTTCCAAAGAATTCTTGAATCCTCACCTGCATTCCGGATATTTCACCCAAAGCCTGGAATCCATTGATCCGCAGGTTTTCCAATCTCTTTCTGCAGAAGAGCAANGNCAGCAGGAGGGNATTGANCTGATCGCCTCAGAAAATCTCGTCAGCCGTGCGACTCTGGAAGCCCTGGGCACCGCGATTGTCAACAAAACCGTCGAGGGCTATCCCGGAGCCCGTTATTANGGNGGCGCTCAAAATGCAGACCGTCTGGAAACCCTNGCGATCAGTCGGGCTAAACAACTNTTTGAATGCGGATANGCCAACGTTCAGCCCCATTCCGGAAGCCAGGCGAACCTGGCTGTCTTTCTGGCNTTCTTGAAACCCGGGGATACCGTGCTCAGCATGGACCTTTCCGCAGGAGGACACCTCAGCCATGGATCTCCTGCCAATCTGACCGGTAAGTGGTTCAATATCGTGCATTATGGAGTTTCANAAGAGGATGGAAGGATTCAAATGGATCAGGTCCGGGATCTGGCTGATGCACATCAACCTAAATTAATCATCTGCGGGGGATCGGCCTACCCGAGAACCATCGACTTTGAAGGATTCCGGAAAATCGCTGATGATTGCGGTGCCAAGCTGCTTGCGGATATGGCCCATTTCGCAGGACTGGTCGCGGGAGGAGTTCATCCCAGCCCGATTCCCCATGCCCATGTGGTCACNGCAACGACCTACAAAAATCTGCGTGGAGTCCGCGGAGGGTTGATCCTTTCCAAGGAAACTGATTCGGAAAGAAAACTCAACAGNGCNGTTTTTCCGGGGGTTCAGGGATCGGTGATCTTGAATGCGGTTGCCGCCAAGGCAGTCTGTCTGGGTGAAGCCCTGAAACCCGAATTCCGTTTATATGCGGCCCAGATCTTGGCCAATGCGCGGGCCCTGGCAAAAACTCTGGTTGAAAACAGGATTGACGTCGTCACTGGAGGCACAGACACCCCTCTGATTTTGGTGGATTTGCGGAATCTTCAGTTGACCGGAAAACAGGCCTCGGATGCCCTGGAAGCCTCAGGATTGATCTGCAACAAGAATTCCGTTCCCGGAGAAACCCAGCCTCCCCAAATTACATCCGGTTTGCGTTTTGGGGTTTCTGCAGGAACCACCCGGGGGTTCCAGGAAAAAGAATTCACCATGATTGGGGAATGGATTTCAGAGGTCCTCAATGCTCTTTCTAAAGGGGAAAAAATGAAAATGATTTCTACCTCAATCAATGGAAAAGTTCTGGAACTGACCCGAGAGTTCCCGATTTATGAAAACGAATCCTGATACGATACCAAGAATCCTCTTTTTTCGAACAACCTAGAGAGCATGAACAAAACATACGATTTCATCATTGTAGGAGGGTGGTTCGGCAGGCTGTGTTTTGGCAAACCGGCTCAGCGAGAATCCTGAAAACCAAGTATTACTGCTGGAAGCGGGAAGACCGGATTCGATCTGGGATATTTTCATCCATATGCCCGCCGGACTGTCAATTCCTATTGGTAACCGGTTCTACGACTGGATTTATGAAACCGAACCGGAACCGTACATGAACGGTCGGAGAATCTACCAGGGCCGGGGGAAGGTTCTTGGAGGTTCCAGCAGCATCAACGGCATGATCTTCCAACGCGGGAATCCACAGGATTACGAACGCTGGGCGGCCGATCCAGGGATGGAGGAATGGGACTACGCCCATTGCCTGCCATATTTCAAAAAGATGGAAAACTGTCTGGCGGGAGGAGACGATTTCCGGGGGGATCAGGGACCACTCAAAGTGGAAAGAGGTCCTGCTTCAACCCCGTTGTTTCAGGCTTTTTTCCAGGCAGTCCAACAGGCAGGATTCGAACTGACAAACGATGTGAACGGTTTCCGTCAGGAAGGCTTTGCCGCCTTTGATAAAAACGTCTTCCGGGGAAGACGTCTCAGCGCAGCTAGAGCTTATCTTCATCCTGTGATGAATCGACCCAACCTCGAAGTTATCTGCCGTGCCCATGCATTATGCATCCGTTTTGAGGGAAACAGGGCTGTGGGTTTGGATTTTAACCACAAAGGACAAACACGAAGCGTTCAAGGTGGAGAAATCATCAGTTGTGGAGGCGCCTTCAATTCTCCTCAACTGCTGCAGCTTTCAGGGATCGGGAACCCGAACGACCTTGAGCCCCTGGGTATCGAAATCGTTCAAGAACTCCCGGGAGTGGGAGAAAACCTGCAGGACCATCTGGAGGTGTATGTGCAGCACGCGTGCACCCAGCCGGTTTCGATGCAGCCTGCTCTGCGTTGGTGGAATAAACCTTGGATCGGTTTTCAGTGGCTTTTCTTTCGAAAGGGCCCTGCAGCCACCAATCATTTTGAAGCAGGAGGGTTTGCGAGAAGCAATGATCAGGTGGCTTACCCCAACCTGATGTTTCATTTTCTGCCCCTGGCGATCCGCTATGATGGAACCTCTCCAACCGGAGGACATGGGTACCAGGTCCACATCGGACCAATGTATTCGAATTCCCGTGGGTCAGTAAAAATTAATAGTAAAGATCCCTTTGCCAAACCTTCTTTGAGGATGAATTATCTTTCCACCCCTGAGGACCGAAAAGAATGGGTGGAAGCCATCCACTGCGCAAGGAAGATTCTGGAACAATCTGCATTTGATGAATTCAGCGGAGGTGAAATATCTCCGGGACCTTCAGTCGACTCTGATGAAGAAATCCTNGAATGGGTTCGAAGAGATGGAGAAACCGCCTATCATCCCTCCTGCAGCTGTGCCATGGGAACTGGAACCCAATCCGTAGTGGATCCAAAAGATTTTAAGGTTCATGGGATGGAAGGAATTCGTGTCGTGGATGCCTCAACCATGCCCTATGTTCCCAATGCCAACATCAATGCCCCAACCTTGATGCTCGCCGAAAAAGCTGCTGACCTCATTCTTCAAAACACCCCCCTACCCAAGCAAGCTCAGGAATTTTATCGGGCTTGAATCGAATTCAATTTGGATTGGGTAAGAGATGAGGTAAAAACCCATTTCATTAAAGTACCCAGTCAATAACGTACGATGAGTGCTCTTTTTTGTTTATTACCAAACAGATTAATCAATTCCTATTCTAATTGCACCAGAATACTTTTTGGTAAAACAGCCCTAGTGACTTGTAAAAGTCGGATCTACGCCCATGGAGCTCNTTCCTAGATTGCCTNGGAGATTCTTTNANAGATCGGATCTCTTATAAAGCAGTTAATAACATTTCGCTTTCATCATGATAGAGAAGACTTCTTCATCTTTGTCTTTTTATGTATCTAGCTATCAAAAGTTCATAAAAATAACATTCCTTTCTTTGTTTTCAACAAAACTAAATTTATTAGATATTTGATGCTTTTGATAAAAAAGATGATGTAAAGAAATAAAAGTACATTGAAGTTGATCCGTTTGTTCTAAGTGTAAAAAAAGGGAAATCCCAAAAAATTGAATGTCTTGTTAGCAAGCCCAGTAGCAAAGAAGATCGATTCAGCAACTCTAGCTGGCAACAAAAATTTCATACTAGGATTTTCAAAAAAGTTGTGGTGCTTCATTGCATTTTAGTTTAAAAGGCTTCGGTCAAGTTCTAAAAAAAGTAAGCGCTAAGATATTGGAAGTATTTTAGGTGCTAGCTAAGCGAATTCAGAGCAAATTGAATTGAAGATTGTTGAGATTCTTTTTTTGGACAAGCCCACTTTATATAAATTTGCAGAAATGAATCGGATGGTGAGTCGAGAAAGAAGTCACAAATTTAAAGAAATCTTTAATGTTGCCCACAAGGGATAAGGGGAAGTTTGGCAGTNTATTTATTTCGGAGAACAATCTCCTTATTACTGGTCTTGCTAGGCTTAGTCATCTTGATATTTGTGATAGCCCGTATTGTTCCTGGNGATCCAGCTAGGATTGCCCTTGGTCCTCTTGCCACAGCCAAGCAGGTTGCAGAGATGCGGCAGGAGATGGGGCTTGAAGATCCCTTTGTAGTCCAACTCTGGAGTTACCTGAGTGGCCTGGTCNAGGGTGATCTTGGAAAATCGTTACTTTCAAGCCGACCTGTTATGCAGGATATTCTGCATGCCCTCCCTGCTACACTCGAACTTGTACTAGTAACAATATTTCTGCAGGTAACTCTCTCGATACCACTAGGGGTNNTTGCTGCAATATANAGAGATAGTTGGGTTGATAATCTGACAAGAATTATCTCATTGATTGGCGTGGTAACTCCAGGGTTTGTATTAGCGATTATTTTTCAATTGATGGCCAGTTACTACTGGACAATCTTCCCAGTGACCGGTCGTCTAGGAAGTAATGTTTCCTTTGAAGCTGGAGTAACCGGAATGCTGACAGTGGACTCGCTGCTGGCAGGTCGTCTAGATGTCTTTGCAGATGCCTTTAGACATCTGTTTCTNCCCTCAATCGCATTAGCTGCAGCNGGTATTGGACAAGTAATGCGCATCACAAGGTCATCAA
>FUFK010063378.1_pt1 | contig 10698 bp, 27 predicted proteins | sample 1021851 | NCBI WGS metagenome assembly FUFK01 (sample SAMEA51879418, study PRJEB19060) | metagenome
GGTAAACATAAACCTAGAAAGATAATGTTACATGGTAATCATGAAGATAGAATAGATAGATTCGTGGATGAAAACCCAGAGTTAGATGGCACGTTAAAAATATCTGACTTGCAATTTAAGAAGTATGGTTGGCAAGAGATACCTTACAAACAAATGAAAGTTATAGATGGTATTCATTATGCACATCACTTTCCTTCTGGTATTATGGGATCAGCTATATCTGGAGAAAATATTGGCAGAACCCTCTTGACAAAACACAAAGTTTCTGCTACAGTAGGTCATAGTCATTTATTAGATTATGCTATATCTACACTGCCAAGTGGTCAAAAACTACATGGATTATCTGCAGGATGCTATTTATCTCATGATGAACATTTTGCTAGAGATACACAGCATATGTGGTGGAGTGGATTAGTTATTAAAAGAGAAGTTAAAGGTGGTAATTATAATATTGAGACTATTGATATTAAAACTATTAGGAGAGAGTATGGCAGAAAATAATGATCTTGTAAATTCACCTAATCATTATAAACAAGGTAATAGAGAAACTATTGAAGTTATAAAAGATTATATGACAAGTGATGAGTTTAGTGGATATCTCAAAGGTAATATAATTAAGTATGTTGGTAGATTTAAATTCAAAGGCAATCCTTTGCAAGATTTAAAAAAAGCAAGTTGGTATTTAGATAAGTTAATAAAGGAGACTGAACTATGGGACAAGTAAAGCAAGCATTAATAGAAATAATAGATTTAGTTTGTGGATGTTTACAAAGAAACAAAACATTATCTCAAACTATAAATGAGTTAAGAGAACTACATGATTTAAAAAATGGTAGTAATCCATACTTATTAGATGAAGACTATATAGAAAAAACATATTATGATTATAGAGGATACTAATGGATATAAAATTATTAATGATAGATGCGTTAAGAAAAAAGTACGAGGCAGAGATAGCTGATGCCTATGCTAGTGCACTTGTTTATTTTAATTCATCTGTTGGTATTGGTGAGCATCCACAGTTCATTGATGAGTTGGATAAATTAATAAATAAAATATCGTCAGCAGAAGAAAATATACAAACCCTTAATAAATATTTTACTGATAAATAAGGGAGGTATTATGAGTAAAGATAAAAAACAACAGCAAGAAGTAAATGAAAAAACATATCTTATAACATCAACACAACTGATGGATATAATGAGATATTTAATGACTAGACCTTATGGAGAGGTAGTAACTATTATGAATAAACTATCTAAACTAAGTCCATTAGATCCTAGAATTAGTGCAGAGTTTGTTAAACAAGGAGAAAGTAATGACGGAAAAGAAAGAAGATGAGATTTTAAAACATACAGGAATACTGTTTGAATTAAAAATAGGTTTAAATAAAAATAATATGGTTGTTATAGATTATGGTGGAAAACCCGTAACTAAAATTAGAGAAGCATTAAAGACTCATCCGTTTCATGCAAGTCTTTGTGCATCAATAATTAATCATGCTAATTCTGTAGGTAGAAAATTACAGGAAGATATAAAGCAAATAATACAGAAGGTATAATATGAAAAAAGATGTAAAAGAAGTAATACAAGGTGAAGAACCTCATTTAAACAATCTATTAACACCAGAAGATTTATCTTCATTTAAAGGTATGGTAGATGAACTTAGAGATACCTGGACTAAAAAACAAATGTTTAGAACAGAAACAGAGGCAAGATTTTCTGTGCTACAAGACAATAGATATCCAACTAAAGCATCTAAGTATTGGCAGTGTGTAAGAGAACAATCTAGTTATTTAGATAATTTAATGGCTTTATCATTTGATTATAGAAGGAATGATGCTAAGATTAAATGGCTAGAAAAGAAAATAGAAAAAGAACAAGATGAATATAAATTAACTAAACATCAAATAGATTTAGATGAAGCTAAGTTTGGTAAAGCATCAATGGAGAAAGTTGCTAGACATAGAATGAGAGAAATTAAAATGTGGTCTAAATTAAAAAAAGAATTTGATGATGGTTCTTTTGATACTCAAGATGTTAATAGGCATCAACTAGAATCTTATGGATTACAATACCATGAGAAAGCAAAAACATTAAATGCAAACTCAAGTGAGGCTGAAATATTTAATGTAATGGGTCAGTTACAATCACTTCAGAGAATAAAAAAATCTGGTGAATTAGAGAGTAGTTACAAAGAAAAAGAGCAGATAACACAGCATGGAAAGCCAAAAGATTAATTTTGATTTTATATTCTTAGGTCAATCTATTTTAAAATATCAAGTACCTTTAGATATATACGAAGCTATAAATTATATATATGAAAAAAATTATAATAATCTGTATGCAGCTAATATGCAACTAGTAGGTAAGATAGAAAAAGAACATTCTTTATTTTATAATGGACAAGATCAATCAAAGATGAGAAATCATAATATGTTACCATCTAATGTAACAAATTATTTTTTACAAATGTTTAAACATTATTTATCTTTTAATAAAATAATAGATTATGATTTACATCTTAATTCTATTTGGGTTAATGAAATGAAACAACATGAATATAATCCTGCACATATACATAGAGGTATGCTATTTACTGGTTTATCTAGTGTTATGATTTTAAAATTACCATCAACATATGGTAGAGAATATTCAGCAGGACACATAAAACAAAATGGTAGATTGCAAATACTAGGAGCAGCCAATGGTCAGTTTGCAAAGATAGACTATCAACCACCAATGAATCTTAGAGACTTTTATATTTTTCCATATGATATGAGACACTGTGTATATCCATTTAATGGCACTAATGAGACTAGAAGAACACTTGCTGCAAACTGTGATGTACAATTTGATCCAATAAAAAATAGAGGTGCAGTGTGATAACAGAACCAAGATGGAGATCTTTTATTGTAGAGACTACACAACCTATATTTACACCAGAACAATGTCAATTAATTATTAATGCAGGAAGAGCAGAGCCAAAACAAAATGCAGAGGTTGGAAATGGTAAAGGTATTAAGGGTGGTGTGATAGATACTAAAACAAGAACTTCACATATAAGCTGGATTCCATTTAAAAAAATGCCAGAGATGTATAAAAATATAGAAAAAATTATGAAAGTTACAAATGGAAATCATTTTGGTTTTGATGGTATGACAATAACTGAGATGGCACAATATACAGAATACCCAGAGGGTGGATTTTATGATTGGCATATAGACAATGATGTTAATATGCAACATGAGCCGCCTGTTAGAAAAATGTCTATGACTCTATTATTATCTCCAGAATTAGAGTTTGAAGGTGGTGATTTAGAATTAATGTCTGAAGGTAAAATTGCAAAACTAAAACAAGGCCAAGCTATATTTTTTGCATCTTTTGTAAGGCACAGAGTAAAGCCAGTTACAAGAGGTAATAGAAAATCTTTAGTTATGTGGTTTGGGGGTACACCATTTAAATGATTAGAGAACTACATTTTCCAACACCTGTCTACATATTAGATATTAAAGACCAATCTTTAAATTTACAATTAGAAAAAGATGTAACTAATTGGATGAATCAAGATAAAGGTATAGTAAGAACTAATGTAAATGGATGGCACTCAACAACAGATATGCATGAAAAGCCAGAGTTTAAGAGATTAGTAAATGCTTTGTACGAAGCACAGAAAAAAATTTATATTGAAGAACATTTAGAATCAGAACCATTTCTAGGTAATATGTGGGCTAATGTAAATCCACCAGGGGGTATGAATAGAGCACACCAACATCCTAATTCTTTATGGTCTGGGGTATATTATATTAAAGCAACAGAAAATTCTGGTGATTTAAAGATAGATGATCCAAGAAATTGTGCTTCAATGATTAGGCCAAAACAAAAACAAGGTAAGCTACCCACAAGATTATACAGAGAAACTCATTACAAACCTGTAACTGGTAGATGTATTATGTTTCCATCTTGGTTGATGCATTGTGTAGATCCTAATGAATCTAATGATATAAGAATATCTGTATCATTTAACTTTTTACAAAAAGGTATGTTTGTATGACATTCAAAACTAAAAAATATCAAGTAATTAAAAATGCACTTAACTATGAATTAGCTAATTTTATATATAATTATTTTCTTTTAAAAAGAGAAGCTGTAGATTATATGTATAAAAATAATATACATTCTCATGATCCAATATTAGGTACATGGGAAGATAGACAAGTTCCTAATACCTTTTCTTGTTATGGTGATTTTGTTATGGACACACTATTAATGAAAGTATTACCTGTTATGAAACAGCATACAGATTTAAATTTAGTTCCTACATATTCTTATGCTAGAGCATACAAAAAAGGTGATATATTAAAACGACATAAAGATAGACCCTCTTGTGAAATATCTACTACATTAAATTTAGGAGGTGATCCATGGCCTATATTCATAGATCCTACAGGATCAGATAATGTTATAGATGAATATGCAAATATACATAAACCTAATGCACCAAAAGGTGTATCAATTACACTTAGTGTTGGTGATATGTTAGTATATAGTGGATGTGAATTAGAGCATTGGAGAGAACCATTTGAAGGTAATGTTTGTGGTCAAGTATTCTTGCATTACAATCATGTAGATGGCCCATTTGCTCAAAAAAATATTTTGGATGGTAGACCTATGCTAGGAATACCACCAATAAAAAATTAATATGAAAAATAGATTAAGATATTACTTTTGGCATAACTGCATCATGGATAAATTAGAAGGTTATGCTGTTAAATTAAGTAGCTGGTTTTGGACTAAGCGATGGGGTGATAGAGAACTTTATCGCAAAGCCCAAAAAAAAAGGAACCCAAGATAACTTAGGTTCCTTAGTCGTGTTGCCTTGCTGTGGGGGAGTCTTTATGGCTCCCCTTTTTTATTAACAGTTCCAGGCTCTTAATGCTTTATTAATTCTAGAGTTAGGATCATTAGCAGTTTTCTTAGAAGTAAGTTTCTTCTTCATACCTTTCATCCTCGCACAGAAAGAGGCACGTCTTTTATTACCTACCTTTTTACTTGGGGCCTTAAGGTTTCCCCCAGTTTCACGATTGTAAGATGCACGTCCTCTGGCATTCAAGCCTCCAGATGGATTCTTACCTTCCTTTCTTTGCCATGCAGGTGATTTAGCCATTATGCGAAACTCCTATATTGTTTTACTTTCTTTGCAATACCTTTTGGTTGTTTAACAAACTGTTTACCTTTAGCTTTACCTTTTCTTTTGGCAGCAGTTGTAGCTGCATATTCAGAAGCAGATAATGCTTGTATAGCTTTTTTAGGTAAATATCTTTCTCCTGTTACAGATGATTTTTTACCAGACTTAGTGCCCCAATCTTGTTTGCCCCAAGCTTTAAGAGATCTTTGTCTTTTTGTTAACGCCATTTTTATTTCTCTTTCTTATCTTTGCTAATATTTTAAAGTCTTCTTTATCTAGCTTTTTATTTTTATTAAAGTCTAGCTTATATTGTTTTCCTTTTATTTTTACCATTACACTTTTCTCCCTTTTCTAATAGCCTCTTTACCTTTTTTAAATATAGATGCTACCTGTGTTTTACCCATAACCTTAGCTCTTTGTTCTCCTACAGTTAGTATCTGTATCTTACGAGCATAAGGTTTATTTATGTTTTTTACTTTACTGACTGTTGCTCTTGCGTCAGCTGGTGTTGCAAATTTAATTTTTACTGTATCCTTTGGATTCTCATCAGTATATAATCTACGATCAGATCCTTTAGGTTTCTTACCCGTACCTTTTTTTGGATCCGCCATTTTTCATTTCCTTGATGTGCTTTTCAATAATCTTACTTTGTTTCTTATGCAAAGCAGATGCTTTTTTTAATGCCTTAGCAACCTTTTTTATTTTCTTAACCATTTTTGTATTTCTCTCTCCAATAGTTTTTTCTTTCAAGTAATCTAACTTTATATTCTAAATCACTAATACCTAAAAGTTTCTTAATAAAAGCTATCATTATTTATATCCACCACCTGCTTTCTTATATGCTTTAGCCAATGCTTGTGCTTTTCTAGCACTCCATTTACCTGCAGCTGTACCATGTGATGCTTGATTTTTTATTCTATTAAATATAGCTTTTCTCATACTAGGTTTAGTATAGTTGCCTGCTTTATTTACTGTGCTTTTCTTCGCCATCTTTTAACTCCTTATATTCGTAGTCGTAGCTTCCTTCCTGATCTTCATCTGTAATCCATTTAGACGTATCTTCAACTGACCATATTCTAGTATTAACTAATCTATGTATTAGTGGTTTGCTAGGATCAGCAGCCATAGATGGATCAAATATTCTTAATCTATTATTAGGTTGTATTGCGTAATTACCATTGTCTAATGCTATAACATGGCCACATTTATGTTGATCTGGTTTTTCTGCATAACCAAAATCTAACTCATTGTAGTCACCAGCACACCAATCTATAGTAAATAAATATGTACCTTCTAATTGTTTTTTTCTTCTAGATGTATATATCATTTTACAACCATCTAGTTGATAGAATCTAGTTACACTTACGTTATAACTAAATGAATCCCATAACATTAACTCATTAAGTGGCATCTCTGGTGTATCTGGTTTTTTACAAAATGCTGATATAGGTGCTCTCCACCATATACCACCATCTGTCATCATATAATGAAACAACGGTACTTGTTTTGGTATAGATGTAAATCCAAATACTACACACTCAAAGTATTTATCGTGTGAATCTTTTTGATCTCGTAAATAGTTACCACGAACATAGCACTCTATGGGTGGTATATTGGCATTAAGATACATTAATTAGCCAATGGGTTAGAAGACTTAACTTTTAATTCTTCTATTTGATTTTTTATTAGTTCTATTTCTTTTTTATTTATTAATGTAGCTGTGTGCGAATGCTCTGCATGTTTGTGTTCACCTACTTCATGAGTATGTGATGTATCTGCATTCTCTAATGCATTAACTTTTTCTTCTAATACAGCTATTTGTGCAGAATAATCTATACCACCAGCACCTTCTAATGCCTCTAGTTTAGTTGTTATTTCACCATACTTTACAAAGCCACCACCTATTGCGGCAATGACTCCTAATAAAGCTGCTACACCTGCTAATTGATTTTTTATTTTATCCATATTATATCCCCTGCATTCTTGGATCTTTTGATGTTATATTTTTTGCTGCCTTTGGTCTAGCTAAAGAAGTTTTACTTCTTTGCCTTAGCTGTGCCAGTGCTGAATCTTTGTATTTTCTACGTTTTATTACTTTTAATAAATCAAATTTAAAGTTCATTTTTTANTACCTCTAATTCAATCAACAATTGTTGTCTCTCNTTTTGTAATTCGTTTATTTTATTTACCCTAGTTGCTATAGGGTCAGCTTGTGTATATTTATTTAAATTAACATTAGCATAAATAGATCTGTCATCAGACATATCTACTTGATCTACATAAATATCTTTTGGTTTATAAAATGGTATATTGTATTGGTCTAATAATATTTCTGATTCTGACATGGCTTTAAAAGTTATTAAGTTTTTTAATTCTAAATTTTTGCCAATGTCTTTTATTTTTTCATCTATTTTAGCTAAGATATCTGAGTGACTAACTTGTTTAGTTTCTTTCGATTGTACGCTTTTTTGTTTAGTACTATTCTCTTTCGAAGCATTGGCAGTCTCAGTAGTTTCGCTATTGGATTCTTCTTCTGTAACTTCTTCTGGTTGTTCATTTTTTTCTTCTTCGTTAGATTCTTCCTCTACTACTTCTATTATACCCTCTTCAGTAGAATTGTCAAGATCTTCTTTTTCTTCTTTTTCCTCAGTAAGTAGCTGCGTCATCATTTCCATAGCAGGTTCTTCTTCTTCTTTTGGTTCTTCTTCCATTAAAACCATCTCTTCAAACACAGGAGTTTCTTCAAACTTTTCTTCTTCTTGTATCTCCATCATTACCATTACAGGTTCTTCCATAGAAATCTCTTCTTTCATTTCTATTTTTTCTTCAAAGAAAAACTCTTCTACAATTTGTTCTATTTCGTTAAACTCTTCACCAAGATCATCAAATATATCTACTATTTCATTCTTAATATCTTCAGGTATTGGGGAATATAGTATATCTAATAATGTAGCTTTTAATTCTGCACCTAGTAAGTTTGGCCCTAAAGGATTAGTGCTATTGGGACTATTTCCATCTATACCAGTCCACTCCCATTCCCATTTTCTTGCACCTTCACCTGTGTGTGTAACTGTATCTGTATAAGTATATGTGTTATTATTATAACCTGAGTCTGTATTTCTATTTTGTGTAACTTTTGCTAATTCATTTTCATCAGCATCTAGTATNGTAACTGTTGTAGAATAACTATCTTGACCAGATGTTGCNTGNCCACATNNATNNGNNGACCCAGTCCACTCACAGTTTTGTACTTCTGTCTTTGATGTAAGTGTTACTCCACCATCTAAACTATCAGCTGTGGTTGTGTGATCACCTGCNGATATATTTAATANTGTNCCTGTAGCTGATACAGTTCCAGTGCCATTTGCTTCTAGCTCATTATAGCTAGATGAATAATCAGTGATATTGTTAAGAGTAAAACCAGTAGAACTATTGATNCCATCTATTGTNCTATTAGAATGCTGTACACTAGTTTGGCCTGTGCCTGCATTAGGTAATAAATTANCTGTCGTTGCTGTCTCTGTTAAACCAATTGTAGGGATTAACATCATCAGCAAATTTATTAATACGATAAATCGCATAGCCAGCTCCTATAGTTATAGCTATTATCCAAAATAATTCAATACTCATGTTTCACTTATCTCCTTACAACTAAATAATATTGTAGTTCTGTTTGTGTCTACATATGTTTGGCCTAATTCTACTAATCTTAATTCAGCTGCTTTATAACCTACTCTAGCACAGTCATAAAAACTATCAAACTTCTGTGGCCATTGAAACTGTGGTGCACATACAGCATTGCAAATTACTAATGTTAATATAAATTTCACTTTAATATAAGTTTTTTTATAGACTTTGATCCATCTATGTTTGACTCTAACTCAGCCATTGACTTTATGCATTGATAATCTACACTTTTAGAATTATTTCCTCTGCTTGCAACACGTTTGCCTTTTAAACATTCGGACATTGATGTCTGTATACGAGCCTCAGAAATTTCTCCGTTAACTATCATTAATAAAGCTATCACCATCTCTGTCATTAATATGCTCCGTTCTCCCTTACTTTATCTTTTAGCTTTTCTATATCTTCTAATGCTTGTTCAAGTAATTGTTTATTAAATTCTATATTTACTTTATTTGTTACGTTTTGTTCTTGGTTCTCAATTAATTTTTCTACATCAGAAAATAAAGATTCAAGAAGCATAAACTGCTCCTGATCCACAGGTTTCTGATCGCTAGCCTTGAGGAGGTCAGCTTGCATCAATTCACGAGAGGTCTCTAATGATACTAGCCTAGCGGTTAGTTCTGTATATGCAAACACGCCAGCTACTACACCAAAAATTATTGCCAGCATGTTCTTGACAGGCATGCTGATACTAGTGTTTTCATTTACCTTCATCTAGGTTCTTTCCAATCTATTTTTTGCTTTGTTTGAATATCTTCTTGTTTTTTTAATTTGTCCAATGCTTCCATTTCTTTAGTAATCTGTGCTTGTTCTTCTTTATTTTTCTTTTCTATAATCTTTAAATTTTGTACATACTGATCATAATCTGGTCTAAGTTTGTCATACTTTTGCCATGCAGCTTTTGCTTCTTTACCTATCTTACCTTCAAATGGACAAGGTGTACCTGCTTGTTCCATAGCAAAAAATACTCTTTCATCCTGGCACAATATAGCTACAGCTGCTACCTTCATACCTAAAGTATTTAGTTCTCTTGATAGTTTAATTCTTTCACAGTTTTTATCTCTAAAAGATTTACCACCAGATACACCTACACCAAAGGTTTGAATACCTGCTGATGCACCTGCAAGACAAACATCTGATCCAGAGTTAGTTACATTGGGTGCTGCTGCTGTCGGTGGTGCTGATTTAATATTGGATGTAGAGTTATTAGTAGTAGTTGTATTATTAGAGCTACCACTTTGGTATGTATTAGTTGCTGAACTTGTATATCCACCAGAGATATTTGTGTTAGATCCTGATGTATTATTTTGTGTAGTATCCGCAAAAGCAAACATACTGTATGTAGTAAACAATAATGTAATTAAAAGGGTTTTCATTAAAGTTAAGTTTCTTCCTCAGTTGATTTGCATTCACATTCTTCACAAGTACATACACCATACTCATCTGCATGAAGATCATTTTCTTCTCCGCAGTGACATGGGTGGTGACATTTATTACAAATTTTATTCATTATTTATTTGGGTCTTTAAAAAGCCATTCAACATATTTATCCCAGACTTTTTTAAACATCTGTTTTATTTTTTTTAGCATGGTCTTCCTCCATTAACTTTATTTTATTTAGAGCTTCTTCTAAATCTTGGTTAGTACGTTCTAGCTTTTGCAAACACCTTTTATTCGCTGAGTCTTTGCTTTTGCCAGCATCCTGTAATTCGGCTACCTCTTGACGAAGTATACGAATCTGATCCTTATATTCGTTTATCAGTTCGAGACTGTTTTCTGACATTTACTTTTTTCCGTTACGAAAAATCTGTGTACCCTTTATA
>FUFK010041141.1_pt1 | contig 10696 bp, 10 predicted proteins | sample 1021851 | NCBI WGS metagenome assembly FUFK01 (sample SAMEA51879418, study PRJEB19060) | metagenome
TCTTCTTAACTGTTCTTGTAACTTTCTTAACAAGTTTACCTAAACCATACATCTGTCTTGCAGACTCAAAATCAAATTCACCACCTACGACATCACTGTTCATAATACCACCCTCTGCTCTAAATCTTCTAGCTAATTGAAAAGGTTCTTCTGTTTCTTGTTCCGTGGTGCTTGGTGCTTGGGCTCTAGTTAACGCTGCTAGATACTCTGATTCACTACTATAACCTAATTTTGCCCAGTATGGAACATCCCCACCTCTATCCATACCACTAAAATCAACTGGTTTTGTTGTTCCTGTAAATAAATTACCTATACCTTGTATAAATTTTATTGGTAAAGGTGCTATGTTAAATTTTGCTGCATCAGTAAAACCAAACGTTGGTCTATTAATAAATCTTTCTACTGCTCTTACTCTACCTGCTCTAACTAATTCTCTTTGATTTCTGTTTTGTTCTTTAGTGCCTCTATCATCAATACCTAATGCACTTTGAGTGGTTGGAGAAATACCTAGTGTTTGTGCAACAGAACGTTGTTCTCGCCTATCACCTCTGTCACCACTGCTTGCTGGTCCATCTCCTTTATCAGGTCCACCATATGCAGCATCACCACGATATCCAGGTCTTTTATTACCTTTCATTGGTGGGTTTACAAGTTGTTTGAATTGTTGTGCGTTTGTAATGGCCATTTATCTATTCTATTTTGTTTTAGGAAAAATATCAAGGCTCGGCATTATCACCCTTACATCTTTTCTTATCTCTGATTCAGGTATACCTTTAGCCTTCCATTCTTCATCGTTTTTATATTTTTCACCTGTTCTAAGGTTGTAAATTTCTTCTATTATTTCTTTTGGTTTTAATACTTGCATTATGTTGTTACCTCTCTTGGCTGTATTTCTAATATAGAAGCTACGACGTGCAGCTCGTTCGCGTCAGCAGCTTGTACTTTTAGTATTTCACTTTCCTCCATTACCAAAGGATTGGTTAAAAGTTCTGTTGTTGCTTTAGATCCTATTGATTTATCTTTAAATAAATTAAAGATAGCACCACTAGCATTTACTAATGTAACTGTTATTGTGCTCCCTGATCCAGCATCTTCAGACACTAATAAAGATTTTACCACAGCAGATTTAAAACTAGGGACTGTATATAGTGTAGTTAAACCTGTTGTTGTTAAATCTGCTTTTTTATTTATAAAATTATTTGCCATTAATTTATAAAGAAGTTAAATGCTTCTACCTCATCTTTTAATTCTTCTTGAAACGTAGTATTTAGTTTTTCTACAATTGCATCAAGATCTCTTACTTGAGCTTCTGCNGTNNGTANATCATATTCNNTNNNTGGTCTAGTTANTACNTGTACNATTTTTGCCATTATCTACGTCCGTCTGGTTGTGTGTCTAATCTAAAAGTTCCTAACTTCCAACTTTGATTAGTTGATGTATTTTCTATTTTTAATGCAATAGCTCTAGCTCTTGCACGTGTATCTACTTTTTGTGTAGAAGAACTTATATCAAAAGGTCCAAGTGATGAGCCTGATTGATTATCATTAGGATAATTTCTTAAATTTAATGTAACTCTAGTATTACCAGTTTGTGATATAAAGTCAGGTATAAATCTTCTTATCTTCATAATAAATTCACCGTCTCCTCTAAATGTTGCAACACCAGTTTGTTGTCCCGTGCTTGTTCTTGCTTGTGTAATATCAAAATCTCCAGAAGATATATTTGCAGTTATTGCAGTTGTAGTTCCACCTTGTACTTGATCAGTTCCTGTTTCGTGTTGATAATATATTGTTCTACCCTCTGTATTACCTACAACGTCAAAAGATGAATCATTACCTGCGGTATATTCTAATGCATGAGGAGATCCAAATACTGCAGAATCTTGCCACATAGTTCTAGCTAAAGTTCCGTTTGTCCAAACAGGTCTTTGTGGTGAAGAGTCAAAATAGTTATATGCAACCATTCTGTTTACAACAGAGGATGAGGAAGTTGGATAAAACCACATGACTTCACCAAAAAGATTGTTTAATCCAGCTGATACCATTTGATTACCAGATTCTAAATTTATATCATTGTACACATGATCTTCTACCAAACAAGGTAGTGATTCTAATTTACCAGCGTATCTAAAAAAACCATTCTCTGACATCCAATATGCAGCACCATCAACTTCTACACATGCGTTCTGTCCAACAAGTCCACAGTTAGTTCCTACTTGTGCAAATGCAAACGTAAAAGGTTGACCAACAAAACGTTGTGTAAATAATGCTGTGTCAGTCCAGACATAGATCGCATCTCTACCACGGATTGCTCCTCTGATCTGTGATCCGTCGGCCAGTCTTTGTGTGCCGGCTGTATTGGTTGCTGTAGGTGTGTAAGTATTTATATCTTCTTGATCTGAGAATCTTACAAACATATCATCTTGTGTAGACGTATCTCCAATAGTTGTTTCTGTTCCAAAAAATACTAAGTGTCTATCAGGTGTAGATACTAACATATGTCTTGATGCAGTAGGTGCACCAGATATAATAGTTGCTCTGTTTGATGTTGCATCTGTTGCTGCAGAATTCCATTCAAATACAGCACTATCGTGTATTAAACAAATAGCTTTGTCACCAAAGTTATCTAGTGACCACATACCAGGTTCTAATACTAAGTCCCCTGATGCTGCTTCACCCCATGCTACAAAGTTTGTAGAACTTGTAATAGTTGCACCACCACTATGAGCTGCTGCTGTTGTTCCTGCTACACCTCTTGTTACACCTGTAAGTTCTCCTGTAGCTGCAATACCTGTATAAGATATTTCTTCACTACCTATAATTATAAAGTTTGTACCTGCTGTTGGAAATTGTGATGAGTCAACTAATATAATACCTGTAGTTACAGAGGCATTAATACCATTTTGCAAAGTAGTTGCAGGTTCACCTGATACTTCACCGCCCCAAGATCCTAGTGACCAACCAAAACCTTTTGCCTGCACTGCTGGTCCCACAGGATAATAATGTTGTACTCTAATACCACCTGACGTTGTTGCACCAGATCCAGATTCATTTGATGGCATTGTTATTGTAATTGTTGAACTTGTAGGCACAGTTGTTACCATAAATTTTTTATCGTTAAAATCAGATGCACCGAAGTCAGAATTAGTAATAGATGAGAAACTATCTAACAACACAATATCTTGTGCAGATATTCCGTGATCACCACTAAAAGTTATTGTAACTTCAGCTGATCCATTAGTCGTGGTAAATGCACTTGTAAGCGTTGTTGTAGATTTAATAGGATGTATGTCATAATATACACCACCCGAAAATGCATATAAAATTCTGTTTGTGCCTATAATCGCGTATTTTCTAGATAAACTGTTTACAAAATGATGAAGACCTCTACCTGCTCCTGTGAGCGCATCGTCTCCTAATTGCTTCCAACCACCTATCTTTTCAGGTGTGCCATATCTAAAACGAACATTATCACAGTCAGTCCATTGACCTTCCGCTCCTGTAGGAGTAATCTGTTTGTTGATCCCTGGCTGAAAACCTATCTTTTGTAACATATAACCTCATTATATATTAAAAGGCCCAGCTTACAAACGAGTATCGTGTGCCTTTTGTTGTTTCTCTAACCTCATGTGGATACATAAAATTAGATGGAAACAATAGTATATCACCCGTTTTTAACTCAATTTTCTCTCCTCTGCAATAGAATTCAGAGCCTTCATAGTCTTCATTTAGGTTAGCTACAATAGATACTATGGGCACTCCTTTCATCTGACCATCAAATATACTGTGTATATGATCGTAGTGTTCTCTCATCATAGTGCCAACAACATATCTATTAAAACGTATTGGACTAAATTTACTGAGCCATGGTCCTTGAGTCTTGCCTCCCGGTGCACTATGCTTTTCTTGATATTCAGTTAACGCTTTAACTAAGTATGGTGTTATCTTTGCTTGTTGTTCTCTAGTGCAATTCATAACATCTAATTCTTTTGTAGGTTCAGATCCTGTTGTTCCTGCAGCATAATTATTCCAAGTATGTTTTTTCCAAATACCTTTGTTACATTCATCTATTAATTGTTCACACAGCTCTTTTGGTATGTGATTCTTTACGTATATATAGCTTTTAATTGTGCTCATTCATTAACCTCCTTATATCTAAATGAGTTAGTGATTGTTCTGATCCAATAGTGTCAATACAAAATGTATTAAATGATACACTTATTCTATCTTCATCACCTTGGTTAATTGGTACACTATGTTTCAGTGAAGATGGAAATAATATTAATTCACCTGGTCTACAAGGCAACATAAAAGATTCTGAGTTCATGTGATTATATTTTATAGGATCTAGTTTTATACCATCTTGTCTTTCTTTAGCAAAAGATATAGGCGGTAATTTTTCATTTATTTGAAAATACATTACACCCGATACAATACTGTTTGGATGTACATGTTCATGATGTTTGGATCCTTTTGGATTTCTATTAGCCCAACATTGAGTAATTATCAATCGTTGTTTTGAGTTAATTACATTTTTAGTATATCTATCTACGGCCTCACTTAAAAAATTTTTTATATTTTTAAATTCTTCATTACGTAATAAGTATGAATCATCAGATCTAAAATTACCATTAGATTGTTGTTCACGATAACTAATAGTTTTTAAATACTCTAATTCCTTATCAATAGGTTGTTCGTATTGTACGATTAACAAAGGTGTTGGAAATAACTGTAATAATTCTTCTTTCATTTTGTAGGATACTACACTATTCTATGAGCTTTGTAAACCACCATGTGAGTCTGATGAGGACATTATATTACCTCTTGCTCCAGACGCTATATCACCAAAATCAGCAGCGTTTCCTGTAGTTGCAATTGTTACATAATCTAATACGTTAGTTTGAGTTGGTGACCCTGTATAACCTCCACCCCATACTGCTCTAGTATTATTAGTAACACAAAATCTTGCTGAAGCAGAAACTGTTAAATCACCAAAATCTGTTGCATTCCCAGTACTACCTATAGTTACATAATCTATTACATTTGATTTTGATGGAGTACCACCGCCACCTAATAATGCTCGTGTTGAACTTGCACCCATTCCACATTGTGATCTTGCTACTGATGCATCTCCAAAATCAGTTGTGTTACCTGTTGAACCTATTGTTATATAATCGATTACGTTTGCAACTCCTGAACCGGGTCCTCTAGGACCAAACAAACCTCTTGTTGAATTAGCAGTTCCACCTGCAGCACTTCCGTTTGTAGTTAGATCTCCAAAATCACTAGCATTTCCAAATGTTGCTATAGTTACATAATCTATAACATTACTATAAGCTGGTGAACCATCTGGGTCATAGCCTCCACCCCAAACTCCTCTTGTGCTATTAGAAAGAGAACCTTGATTAGCTCTTGCTGATGTGCTGTCTCCAAAATCTGAAGCGTTACCAAATGATGACAGTTGTATTGCTTCAATCTGTGTTGTGTAACCACTATCTGCTCCACCATCTGCTGCTAACATTCTAGTTGCATTACCACAACCTCCACCCCAGTTTTCTGCATTTAAAATTAAAGAACCAAAAGTAACTGTATTACCTAATGTCGAAATATTAAATGTTTCAATTTTAGGTGATGGAGGACCACCACATATGATAGCTCTCCCTGATCCAGGCATATAAGTTACTGATGCACGTTGAGGAAACGCACCTTCTTGTGGTAATCCACCACCGCCATTGTCAGCTCCTATAATTTGATAAAATGTAGATGTAAGTGTATCACCAAAATCTGTAGCGTTACCTGTTGTAGCAATGTTAATACTGTTGATTGTATTATTTTGATAACCAAAAATAATACCTGTTTTAGAGTTAGATGCACCTGCTGAATCTTGATAGACACTCGTTGTTAAATCTCCAAAATCTGTTGCATTACCTGCTGATTGTGTAGTTACAAAATCAATAACATTTGTTGTGCCTGGAGATACATTTCCTCCCATAAAAACACTTCTTGTAGTATTAGATACAGCACCTATTCCCCAACGACTTGAAGTTAAATTACCAAAATCTATTTGTGAACCTTCGGTTGCTATCTGCATAGCATCGATTTGATTAGTAGCAGGATAGCCACCTGCCATTAAAAATCTTGTATTATCACCTGTGCCACAAGCCCATGAATTATTAATGCTTGTTCTGTTTTGAAATGTAGAAGAATTACCTTGAGAAGCCATGTGTGTAATAACAATACCATCTGCATCGTCACTTCCATCAGCAGAAATAGTTTTTACATTATTACAATGTGAAATGTTTGTAGTTGCTCCAGCATTTACAAGATCACCAAAATCTGAAAAATTACCTGTTGCAACTGGATTAACAAAATCAATTGTGTTTGTGACACTTGGAGTCTGTCCACCAAGACATAAAATTCTAGTAAACCCTCCACCACCTGCACCTTTTTTTCTAGCTTGTGAAAGGTCACCAAAGTCTGCTGTGTTACCTGTAGAAGTCATATCTACAAATTCTACAGTATTAGATTCACTAGCTCCTGGAGTTGTTTGACCTCCTAAACGCATACCTCTATTACCTGGAGTTTCCCAAGTATTAGCTCTTTGTTTTTGATAAGCTTCTCTAGTATCCCAAATTTTTCCTGCGTTAGACATTATTCAATACCTCCGTGTGAACCACAAACTGCACTACCTAACAGTCTTGCTTCTGTTAAATCTCCAAAATCAGTTGTATTACTCGTAGACGCTATTGCAATATATTGAATTACATTTGATGCACTACCGGTATCACCACCCATAAAAATTGCTCTTGTTTTATTTGATGTTCCACTTGATCTCATATTTGAAACCAAATCTCCAAAATCTGTTGCGTTACCTGTTGAAGCAATTGTAATATAATCCATTTGATTATAATAATTTGATGCGGGAGCCGTATAAACAAAACCACCTGCAAAGACACCTCTTGTATTATTACTTACTCCAGTAGGCCAACCTCTTACAACTGTTAAATCTCCAAAGTCTGTAGCATTACCATTTGTAGCAATTTCTCCATATTGAATAACATTTGAATAACCACCAGGAACATCTCCTCCTCCCCATATTATTCTTGTTGTACTTGCACAACCTCCACACGCACTCATTACTGCAGTCATATTTCCATAGTCTACCGCATTACCTCCTGAAGTAATCATTACTGCTTCCATGTTATCATTTGTACCACTTGGGTTTTCTCCACCGCCAAATACTGCTCTTGTTGAATTTGAGTTACCACCCATTCTTGCATTCGTAGAACTAAGATCGCCATAGTCAGCACCATTACCTTGTGTTGTAAAAATTATTTCACTTATATCTGTCGAAGGTGATAATGCTCCAGAACCCCCTGCACAAATTGCTCTTACTGTATTTGATCCTCTTGCATCAAAAGCACCTTGTGTTCTAATTAAATCTCCAAAGTCTGTCGCATTTCCTGTTGTTGAAATAGCAACATAATCACAAGTGCTGCTAGCACTTGGTGTAATCCCACCCATCATTATTGCTCTATCTGTGTTAGCACTACTTGGCATATTTACTGTACCACCCATCCCAGAGTGAGATGAACAATAATAATACAAAATATAAGGTGTAGAAGTTGTAACTTCTATTTTTGTAAATGCTGTAGCTGAACCTGGTGTACCAGATGTTGTAACACCTGTTGTGTATTCTGATCCTGAATTGTGTGTACCATCAGATGTTTCTGAAAATCTTAATGGGTGAGTTGCGTTTGAACTATCATCTTGATTGAACTCGTATGTGCAACCAGGAAACAAAACAACATATTGTTGAGTATTACCATTAATAGCATATTTATTTCCACCTGAATCGACTACTGTTACAGTGTATTTAAATGTTGTTGATCTAGCCACCTACTAATCCTCCATGTCCGTTTCCAACTCCTGTACCATTTCTTCTTGTATCTACTAAATCACCATAGTCTGTAGCATTACCAGTTGAATCAATAGTTATATATTCAATTACATTTATTGTGGTTGGTGTTCCTCCACCCATTGCTAAACCTCTAACAGAATTAGATATTCCTGCAACGTCTCTTTTAGCTGCTGATAGATCTCCAAAATCTGTAGCGTTTCCTGTTGTAGCTATGGTTACGTAATCCATCACGTTAGTATTATTAGGTGAACTTTCAGTACGTCCTCCTAATCTTACAAATCTAGTGCTAGAAGTTAGAGCACCTACCTCTTTAGCAGCAGCTGTTAAATCTCCAAAGTCTGTGGCATTACCTACTGTAGATATAGTTACATAATCTATAACATTTGTAGCAGGGGATGTTGCACCACCACAACAAATAGCTCTAGTGTTACTAGCTCCATTAGCAGAAGATCCTCTTGCTACAGTTAGATCTCCAAAATCTGCTACGTTACCTGTCGTTGCCATAGTTACATATTGAATTGTATTTTCAAAACCTGGACTTGGTGCGTAAGCTCCCATAAAAAGTCCTCTTGTATTATTTGCAGCATTACCAAAACCTGTTTCTCTAGAAGCTAATAAATTACCAAAATCTGCAGCATTACCTTTTGTAGAAAATTCTATGTATTCAATTCTATCAGTTTCTCCTCCTCCAGGAACAGGAATACCACCTCCAACCATACCTCTAGTTTTAGATGAAACTCCTCCATTGTATTGACTGTCTACCGATAGTTCTCCAAAAACAGATGCATTACCTGTTGAGGATATATTTACTGATTGTATTCCTAAACCAACATTAGCTCCAGACATGTAAACTCCTAAATCACCACCAGCTTCATTAAAAGGTATTGGTCTTGTTCCCATGTATCCATCGTTTAGTCCGCCGTGTGAATTACTTGAAGGAGTTTTATTAGAAGATGCAATTGTTAAATCACCAAAATCAGTTGCTGTTCCTCCATTTGCAATTATAAATTCATCAATTGTATTTATTAAACTTGGAGTTGCACCACCTGCATTTAATCCTTTTACAGAATTACTAGAAGAAACTTGGTTAGTTCTAGCAACTGACATATCTCCAAAATCTATCGCATCACCTTGAGAAGCGATCGTTACATTTTCTATATTAGTTAAATTACTACTTCCATCATTACCACCAATAAAACAAGCTCTTGTTGATGAAGAACAACTAGAGTCACCTGTTCTTCCTGATGTTAAATCTCCAAAATCTGTAGCGTTACCTGTAGTTGAAATTTCTATAAAATCTATTGTGTTTAATTTTGATGGAGTACCACCTCCTGCAAAAACAGCTCTTGTTGGACTACATGCTCCACTAACACTAAATCTTGCAGCTGTTAAATCACCAAAGTCTGTTGCATTACCTGTTGATGCGATTGTTACATAATCTATAACATTAGATTCATCGGGTGATCCACCTTTATCACCGCCTCCGACTCCACCTCTAACAGAATTAGAAAATCCGCCTCCTGTTGCTCTTGCCACAGTTATATCACCAAAATCTGCTGCATTACCTTCTGTTGAAAATGTTACATACTCTATTTTAGTTTGATAAGCTGGAGAAATGTAACCACCTGGAATTAAACTTCTTGTAAAAGAAGATACAGTAGAGTTTGTTAAAGACTGAGTTGCAGCTGACAAATTTCCAAAAAGAGTAGAATTACCACTTGTTGAAAAAATATTTTTATCTATAACTGCTGTTGTTGCTGAAGTTTGTCCACCACAAAAAAGAGATACTGCATTTGCATTCGGCCAATACCCACCCATAACCGCGTCATAGACTTCACGCAGGTTCCAAACGCCTCTAGCGTTATCGAGTTGCGGGTAGTTAGCCATTTACTAACCTATCTTTTTAGACCAGATACCGGCTGCTGCTTGTGTTTGATCGAATGGTACAGTTGCACTTGGATCAGCAGAATTAGGATCATCTTCAGTCCAAGAAGATGTATAAGTATCTAAATACGTTTTTACATCTGCTTCACTTGCAAGTTCACCAAGTCCAGTTTCATCCGAACCATCAACCGTTGCACCAATCATAACTTCAGAAGGATCAGGGTAATATCCACCATCATCTATCCACGATGGAATTTTTCCGCCTTCTAATTGATATTTAACTATCTTGTTTGCCATTTGGTTTCTCCTTATTATCTAACAGTTTAGTATTGAGCGAATCTTCATCGTACAACTTAAATCCTCTTCGCTCTGCGAATTTTACAGATTCACCAGAGAATTTATCAGCGCACGCTTCTAACCATTGCATGGTCATTTCGTGGGTAGGCGCTTTACCTTCCTTCATTAACTTATTTTCCATTTCTAAATAAGCATAAATTTCAGCTTGTGCCTGAGCACTGTTTATACCCATATCAAAGAGATAAATCAAGTTTCCTTCGTCAATGACTCCACCTCTAGCACGGGCAGCATTCAGAGCCTGTTTCATGCAGGTCATCACATGATATCTAGACTCCTCTTTTTCGTACTCTTCCTCTGTGATATCATCTTTACCTAACTTCTTCAAGATACTCTTGTATTGATTAGTAAAGAAATTCATCTTCCTAATGGCTCCAGATACTGAATTTTGTATATTGTTCATATTTACCTTGATCTCTAAGATCTCTGTATCAAGTAGTTCTCTTTCAAACTCGTCCTTGTAATCTCCATCAGCCATCTTTTTTTCTTTTTGACGAAGCTCTATATCTTTCTTCATCATTTTAAGCTGTGCCTCCTC
>FUFK010040895.1_pt1 | contig 10692 bp, 6 predicted proteins | sample 1021851 | NCBI WGS metagenome assembly FUFK01 (sample SAMEA51879418, study PRJEB19060) | metagenome
ACATTTCTTTTTGGCTACTTGGCCCGTGGTTGGCATATGGCTCACCTCGATGGGCATCTGCACCATGGCTTTCAACCTTAATGGTTTTAACTTTAANCAGTCCGTCGTTGACGCAAACGGCAAGATCGTTCCAACATGGGCTGATGTATTAAACAGAGCTAACTTAGGCTTTGAAGTAATGCACGAGCGTAATGCTCACAACTTCCCACTCGACTTAGCTTCGGCTGAGTCTACAAACGTAGCACTTACTGCACCACGAATAGGTTAACCCTCACGTCCGTTCATCGCTTATGCGACGCATGCAATCTAGTCATGGAACGGGGGCTAGGTATCGGAGGGAACTATGACAGTAACTTACGTTTACCGTGGTGTTGTTTATACTAGAAACAAGTAATGTCACAACAACAATCTGGAGGATGTTTTGGTAAAGCAATGCCAACTAGATTTGATTTTCCAGAACCAAAGCCAGAACAAAAAACTGAAGAAAAGAAAGAAGATGCTCAACTAGAGATTCCTTCTTACTAAACAGCCGGGGAGCACCTCAGAGTCGGACTCCCCTGCCATTGGCATTTGCCCGGTACGCCGGAGACCTCATGCCGTCTAGACGGTGGGATAGACCACGAAAAAAATCTCGAGAAAAATTAGTACTAAGCAATATAAACTTTCAACTAATCCATATCAATGGCACAACAACAATCAGGTGCTAGCCAACTTGCTCCGTTAACCCGTCCGGGTCAACTAAATAGCACAGGTGACGCTAGAGCCCTTTATTTAAAGCTGTTCAGTGGAGAGATGTTTAAAGGCTTCCAGCACAATGCGATTGCTAGAGACCTTGTAATGAAGAGAACACTTACAAACGGTAAGAGTCTTCAGTTCATCTACACAGGACACACAAAAGCCGAGTATCATGTACCCGGTAACAGCATTATGGGTAACTCTGATAATGCACCACCAGTTGCAGAAAAAACTATAACATGCGACGACCTATTAATCAGTTCTGCATTTGTGTATGAACTGGATGAGACTCTTGCTCACTACGAGTTAAGAGGTGAGATTTCCAAGAAGATTGGATATGCTCTTGCTCAGAAGTACGACAGACTTATCTTCCGTCAAATTGCGAAGGGAGCACGTCAAGCTTCACCAATCAGTAAGTCAGGCTATGTCGAGCCCGGCGGTACACAGATCAGAGTAGGTACAGGTAACGCAACTAATGCTTACGATGCTACACTTCTTCAAAACGCTTTCTACGATGCAGCTGCTGCACTAGATGAAAAAGGAGTATCTACTGATGGCAGAGTTGCTGTGTTGAACCCAAGACAATACTACGAATTAATACAAAACGTTGGTTCTAGTGGTCTTATCAACAGAGACGAAACAGGCACTGCACTACAGTCAGGTCAAGGCGTCGTTGAGATTGCTGGTATCAAGATCTACAAGTCAATGAATATTCCATTCTTCGGATCTTATGGTACTAAGTATGGTACTGCATCTGCAACAAACCCCGGTATCACAAGTCCCGGAAACGTTGGTTCATTTGTTGGAGAAACAGCAGAAGATGCAAGATCTTCAGTTACTGGTATCCACAATAACTATGGTAACTCTACAGACTTCGCTAACAGCTGCGGACTAATTTTCCAGAAAGAAGCTGCTGGTGTTGTAGAAGCTATCGGACCACAAGTTCAGGTAACTTCAGGAGATGTATCAGTAGTATACCAAGGTGACGTAATCCTAGGTAGACTCGCAATGGGAGCAGACTTCTTAAACCCTGCTGCTTGCGTTGAGTTAATCGCTGGTGCTGCTACTGGATCTACAGGTAATGCTGTATTCGGTGACCAGTATCCATCTAACGTAACTACTTCATAGTAGATTTTATTTTTTTTATACGGGAGCTTCGGCTCCCCTTTTTTATTATGCCTTTTCCAACCACAAACACTACACAAGAGCTGCCAGCTGTAAACCAAATATTAACATCCTGTGGTCAGGCTCCTGTAACTACACTAGACCAAACCAACCCGGAAGTTGCGATTGCCTATGATACACTGTTACAGGTGTCTAGAGAGGTACAATCCGAAGGATGGACTTTTAACAAAGAGTACCACTATGAGTTTAACCCAGATAACAACAAAGAAATACTCATACCAAATAATGTTATACAGATTAAGTTAACAGAAAACGCAGCAAACCAACCTTACCATGCGGTAAGAAGATCAGGTAAATTATACGACAGACAGAACCATAGATACACATGGGAAATTACACCAGTTGAATGTGATGTAATATGGGAGTTTGACTTTATAGATTTACCAGAACCGATACAAAATTATATTAAAGCCAGAGCTGCTACTTTAGTATCTGGTAGAATAGTAGGAGACGACGATCAGTACGCACGTCTACAGCAACAAGAAAGAGAATCAAGAGCTGTAGCCTTAGAGTATGAAACCAGTCAAGGACAGTTTACAATGTTCGGTCATCCACAAGACGCTCAGAACTACTATCAAAGTTATCAACCATTTCACGCTTTACAACGATAATGCCAGCAGTAACTCAGCGAGTTGACGATTATCTTGGTGGAGTATCTAGACAATCAGATGATAAGAAACTTCCCGGTCAAGTCGAGGAGTGTATCAACGGTTATCCTGACCCAACCTTTGGTCTAACAAAAAGACCCGGGTTTCAATGGTTAGGAAATCTAGGTACTGGCACTACTTATGACAACTCAAAATGGTTCTTTATTACAAGAACTGAAACAGAAAAATATATAGGATGTATTACACCAGCAACATATAATACTGCTACTCCTCCAGTTTTACAAACTAACGGAACTATTGCAGTATGGAACGCAGCAACTTTTGCAGCATGTAATGTCTACTTCGATGCTGTACCTTGGGCTGCAAGCCAAGCTTATGTTGAAGGAGATCTTGTACAGAATGACAGCGGTAAGGTTTATAAATGTACCAACGGTGGTACATCAGCTTCTTCTGGTGGTCCTACTGGTACAGGTTCTAATATAGCAGATAACACTGTTAGATGGGACTATCAACACAGTGGACAAGCTCAAGCATATCTTGCAGAAATAGACAAGAATCAGTATGATGTACTTACAATTCAAGATAAGTCTGTTATAACTAATAAGTTTAAAACAACTGCTGTAACTACTAACCCTAGTTTTACAGCTGGTAAACAGGCTACAGTTAAGATATCAGGTACATCAGTAGATACTACATATAATGTAAGTATAAGTGGACAAGCTATTTCAGCATATACGTCACCTAGTAATGCAACATACGATGTTGTTTTAACAGAACTTAAAACTCGTATAGAAGCTTTAACTATATCTGGAGTTACCTTGAATGTAACTAAAGTAAAAGATAGTTTACACATAGCAAGTTCAGCTCCTATTACTATTACAGGTTCTGGTGGACCATTCAATACACAGTTAAATGTATTCCAAGATCAAGCAGCTACTCTCGATGACTTACCTAGTGAGTCAAAACACGGTCATGTAGTTAAAATTATTAACAGTGGAACTCTTACAAGTTCTTACTACTTAAAATTTGTAGCTACTGATGGAGTATCTGGTCCCGGTTATTATGAAGAGACCATCGGCCCCGGTATGTCTACAGGTCTAGATGCAGCAACTATGCCACATGAGCTGGTTAACGTAGCTGTAAATAACTTTGTATTTCAACGCTCTACATGGATAGAACGTAAGGTAGGTGATGATACTACAAACCCACACCCATCTTTTATTGGTAATCGAATACAACAATCTTTCTTCCATAATAATAGATTAGGATTCTTAGCTGCTGACACAGTTATTCTAAGTCAATCAGCTGACTTCTTTAATTTTTACTCTTCATCTGCACAAACTTTAACGGACGCTGATCCGATAGATTTAAGTGCAAGTACCATTAAGCCGGTTGCACTTCATAGTGTATTACCATCTACTCAGGGTTTAGTACTATTTAGTGCTAACCAACAGTTTTTGATGGGAGCTAACGATGGTGTACTAACTCCAGCTAAAACAGTGATACGTACCATAGCTAACTATGAGATGGATACGATTATAGACCCTGTTGACACTGGTACTACAATTAACTTTGTAAGTAAAACACCTAGTTACACTCGTGTCTTTGCTATGGTTACACGTGGAGAAAACGAAAACCCACAGGTAGCTGACATTGGTAGAATTGTAAACGAATGGATACCATCTACAGTTGATACATTAATAGCTAGTGCTCAGAACCAGTTTATTGCGTTCTCAGGACAAGATTCAAGATACATATATTTCTTTAGATCATATGCAGAAGGTAAAGAGATAAAACTACAAACATGGTTTAACTGGTTAGCACCCGGTAATGTACAGACTATAGCTACAGACTCTGACGAACTGTTTGCTGTAACAAAACAAGGTGGACAGTTTACACTTAGCAAAGCTAGTTTAAGTCAAAGTCCAGAAGATGCTATTATTGTTAACAATGATGGTCAAAGACTAAATCCATGTATAGACTTATATGCTACAGCAAGCTCTGTTTCATTTGACACAGCTGGTAACTTTAGTAAATGTTTTATACCATACAATGATGCCACTAGACTGACACCTGTAATAATCATTAAAGGTACTACAGCTACAGGTCAGTTTATTGAATCTGGATTTACTATATCTCCAGAGCGTGTAGTAGAAAATAATAACACATATTTTAAAGTACCGTTTAAAAACTTGACAAGTATTGCTAGTGATGTTATAGTAGGATATAAGTATGACCTTGATGTAATATTACCTAAGACATATTACAAGATAGATGATGATATGAAGCGTAGTGACTTTACTGCTAATCTCACAGTAGCTCGTATGAAGTTTGCTGTAGGGTTGTCAGGAGTTATGGGTTTTAAATTAAGATCTAAAGGTGTACGTCAAGGTAAACGTATCTATACAGCAGATGGTACTACTACAGAATATCCTTGGATTAATACTGATATAAATTATATTGACGATGACCAGATAAAAGTTAAACTTAATAATGTGGTGACTACAGGATTTACAGTTGATAGAACTGGAACTTTACCTAAAATTACATTAAGTTCAGCCGCTTCTGAAAGAAAACTACTGAGTGGTAATGGTTCTACTAAAACATTTGACTTAACTTTTACACCTAATAACTTTGATATAATGAAAGTTAAAATAGGTGGTAATAACTGGACAACCACTAACCCTATCGGAACATCAACTACATTAACTGAAGGTACAGACTTCACTATTAACGGTCAATTTATTCACTTTACAAGTGCACCAGCAAGTGGTACAAATAATATACTTGTCTACAGTGCTGATGAAATACTTATATACATTGACGAATGGTATAATTTAAACCCAGTAGTTAAAGCTGACCAGTATCTAGCTAATGATATACCTATATCAGATCATACTATATTTACATTACCTATACATCAGAAAACAGAAAACTTTACACTACGATTATTTAATGACTCACCGTTCCCTGTCTCTCTTAACTCTATGATGTGGGAAGGAATATACTCACCTAGATTTTACAGGAGAACATAATGGCATTACAATTTATAGCCCCGTTAGTAGGGCTTGGATTACAGATATATGGAGGTAATAAACAAAAGCAAGCTGCTAATCAAGCAGCTCAGGCTCAGAATGAAGGTGTNGAAGCACAATATCAATACGACCTCGCAGCTTGGGAGATGGCAAAAGAATCTGCTATCGCCAAGCGAGACTATGCTGTACAAGAAATAGAAGAGAAAGCTAGACAAGAAGGCTTACTTGCAGCACATAAAGATGCAGCAAATTTACAGACATATAATTATAACTTACAGATACGNAATCAACAGCAAGATNTGAATGAACGTATGTATGCTAAGTCTGAAGATATATTTGTNAATCAGCTTAACATCAANGCACAGAACGAACGANCTGCTCGAATGGATGAGAGACGTAAGCTACGAGAAATAGAAACAGAAAATAGATATCAACAGAACGAAGCTTATATAGATGCTTTAGAAGCTGAAGGAGCAATACGAGCAAGAGGACAGACAGGTAACACAGTTGATAGGCAGAAGAGCGTAGCAGCGTTAGAAGCAGCTACAGCTATGTCTTTACTTAACCTGTCCCTTGACAACGCTACAGCGGCTTCTAGAAGTGCTATACAAGCAATAGGCACAGAACGTGTGGTCCAAGATCTTAACGCATATGCAGCTAAGATGTTAGATCCCGGTGTGATACCAGAACCAGTACAACCATTACCTACTCCACAAGCTACATTCTTATACCCAAGAGTATTTGAGGATTATGACTTCGGACCTGAGCCAATTAGAGGAGCTATGACTTCTCCATCAGCAGCGTCTGCACAAGTATGGGGTACAACTATCGCTGGACTTGCAAATCAAGCAACCAGTTTAATAAAAGCATTTGATATAAGCTAACTATGGCAACAAAGAAATACCTAACCAAGTACGCTAGGGGTGGTAATATCCAAAATACAAGGCTGAACGACGGCTTACGAGCCATGCAGATTCAATCGCAGACACAAACGTCAGCCTTAAAGGATTTAAGAAATCAAGCAGCTAAACAAGCTGCACAATACAGCACAGGTTTAGATCGAGCTGCAAAAGTAGCAGAATTAAACCGTAAATTGACACGTGAGATAGAAGTAGAAACTCCTGAGAAGTTACGAGCTGAGGCACTGAAACGTAATAATCTTACAAACCAAAAATCAGCTGCAACTAAAAAAGCTGAGTACGATAAATTAGCTGGTGTATGGCAGAGACTATCTCCTACACTAGCTAAAAACTTTCAAGCTTTAGCACAGAAGACTACCGATTATTACCAGACTCAAGCTGGTATTGAAGAATACAACAAACTTGTTGAGGAAGGTAAGGTTAGTAGTATATCTGCTTTATATAAGAAAACAGAGAGTCAAGTAGATTTTTTAAAACATTCTCAAAACAGATTTAAAGAAGCTTCAGCTGCTGCAAAAGGAGATATTGCTGCAAAGCAAAGATTTGACTATCTTACAAACACATTTGAAATTAATAATCCAATAACTAAAAAGTTATTCTTTCAAGATTATGTAAAAAACTTTGACGGATTTGAACGTGACTTTATTAAGTTTGCTGAACAACAAGGCATACCTGTAAATAAAAAAACTGTTATGAGCTTGTATCAGTTCCGTGCTATGGAAGTGATGAAGCAATTTAATATTAATCCTAAGTCTGAACTTGGTTTTAAAATACAGAAGTTACACAGACAAAAAGGATTTACTGCTGAAAACCAGCTTACACTTGGTGAAGATTACGAACGTAATACACAAGTTATAAATGGTTTTAGTAAACGTATTAAAGCTCTTTCTCATGATGATGCAGCACAGTTTTCACGTGCAGACTTTGATACTGATGCAGAATATGAAAGTGTTAAGAAAGCATTTTATGATAGAAAGAACGCATTATTTATTGATGTAATATCTAGTGTTAATGCAAGACCTGTACAAAACAGAGATGGTAGCTATGCACCACCTGTAATACCTAACACTCGAGCTAACATCGTAGGATGGGCAAAGAGTGAGATGGATAACTACAATGATTTTCAGACATTCTTAGAGCATGTCATGGGTGTTACACCTGATAATCCTGACGGATATCTTATACCCGGTGCTGAAAAAGATACACCTAAAAATCATATACTTGCAAAGTTTCCATATCTAAGACAAGAACTATCTGATGACTTTGCTGAAAGATTTAGAAAGAAAGAGCAAGATCAGAATACACTCAACAAAGCTAGATTGCAGAATGATGCACTTAAGTATCAAAAAAGAATGAATGATGGATACTACAAAGAGAATCCTGACGCATTTTTTGCAGACTGGGAAGCATCTAATGGTAATCAATATGCTAGAGAATTATTTGCTGGTAGCCTAGGATTTAAGAGTCAGTACATAAATGCTGAAACACTCAGTTCTACAATCGTACAAGCATATAAAAACGGTGACATGCGATTAGTATATCACGCATGGGCAGCTTTACCTGACGAACAGCAGANGATAGGATTTATTTATGAAGATCTTAATGGTCTTGCACAGGCACAAGGTGTACAATTTGAAGACTTAGATGACCACATCAAAAAGCTTACAAATGCTACAATAGAAGAAGTAGAAAAGGATGGAGTTCTAGATAAAAGCTCTGGTCCATCAGCAGCTACTATGTCTGAGTACATGAGATCTGAGTTACTAGCACGTTATGCAGCTGACCGTAATGGTACACCAACAGAAAGATTTGCACGTGCTAAAGAAAGTATAGATAAACAGCTAGGATATGTCAACGGTGTTCTTGTCAACTTTGACAAAGACGGATATCGTGGATCTGGTTTATTTAAACAAAAGCAAGGTAAATCTGGTGCATCAAATAAAGTTATATTTACACGATTTGCTGGAGAAAACTTTGGTAACATATCTAGCTTTGAGATTGACGCTACACTAGGTGATACAAAAGGACAAACAAGAGTTAACGGATTAATAGATTTAGTTGCAGAAGATATGGCATCTAATAAACCTACTATTAACAACACACACTTATACAATTTACTTAAGACAGGTAAGACAAACAATGCTTTGTTAAATAAGTTAATGGATGANAGTGTACTACAAGGTGTACAGAAAGAAGATTTTGTAAATACACTGAAGAACACAGTAGATGCAGATGCTAAAACAAAGAAAGCAGTCATGCAATGGGGTGCTGACAAATGGTGTGACGAGATACTAGGTGCAAGAGCAGCTGGAATGTCGAACGATCAAAAAGCTTTACAAGTATGTGTAAACGCAATCGAAGCACAGTTTGATATGCCTGCATGGGAGTTTCTACTTAACGCTAAAAATAGAGAACAGCTACAGAACTAATGGAAGAAGAAACATACGTTCCCGGCGAACTGGTCGAAGAGGAACAACAAGCCAAATCAGCCCAACCTGTATTCCCTGCTCCTTTCGGATACAAGTTTGGTAATAGCTCTGTAGACTTATCTATAGAGGACAATCATACCACTATGAAAGATGANTATAANACATGGTGGAANATGAAAGGAGANGAAAGAGANAAAGCACAGGAAGANTTTAATCAGAAATACTTTGGTATGTCTACTAANGANGTTAGANNANNNAAACGTAGCNAATGCNNTAGAANNNAACAANCCACTTNNAAGATTAGATAATACATTTCAAGGTTTATCTGCACCCGGNCTAGGNNTAGCTGACTTNGTAATGGATGCAGCTGGTACNNTTATACCCGGNTTTAANAAGNTAGANGAAAAGTACGATNANGTTACAATGCTTGATAACCCTACACATCAGGGTATTAGACGTATATCTTCTATTGTATTACCTTCTATTTTAGGCGGTAACGCAATACAGAATCAACTTAATACTAAATTAGCTGGTGGTGCATTATTTAGTAAGCCTTGGTTTACAAAGCTAACTGCTAGCATGGCTGCACATGGATTAGGAGACACTGCTATATTAGGTCTGAGTGATGTTGGTGAAGATGACACTTTGACTGATACCTTAGTACAATTTTTTCCTGATACATTTGGACCAAAGGGTAGATTACCATTACCACAATTATTTCAGACTACTACAAGTGATAGCCCCGGTGTAAGAAAGGGTAAGAACATGTTAGAGTCTGCACCATTTAGTATATTTGGTAGTGTACTTGGAGCATTTCTTGACATCAAAGGTGGTCACAAGACCTTGGACTGGATGATACCACTTGATGAAAATGCAGCAGCTTACAAGCAGCTTAACATACAGATGGGTGGTGATCCTGACAAACTAATACGTATCGCTGAAATAGATGAATTATTATCACTAGGTAATAAAAATCTAAGTCGAGGTATGGAAAGACAGCTTATCAATGAAAAGATAGCATTAGAGGAATCTTTAGCCAACATTGATAATATGGATGACTATTACCGTAGATATGAATATTTAGAGGATGTAGAGACACAGGCAGCTATTGAAAGAAAAACTGCTAATAACTTTGAACAGTTAGAACTTAACATTAACGGACTAGATCCTGACTTAAATGCTGATATACTTGATGATGCAGCAAAAGCAAAGCAAAGCGTACCTCCCGGTAACGTAGCACGTAATATCGCAGATACTACAGCTATTAAAACTGGTACATCTAAAGGAGATCCAGCACCTATTATTACAGATTCTATGAGACGTAAAGGTCTTATGGTAGGTTCAACAAGTCGTGATGCTGTAATGGGTGTAACGGAAGCTGCAAGAGATGCTGGTAGATTTGATGCTATTGTAGATGGTATTAGATTTAGTGCTAAAGAAATGAACGCAGCAGCATGGGGTATATATACTGACATTATAGATCCAAATAAAACTGTCGATGACATTAGAAAACTATTCTTAATAGATAGAGATGTTAAAAATCTAATGTTAGGTAAGTTTAAAGTTGAAGTTATAAACGAAGATCAGGCTAGAGCAGCAGCGTTTGCTATGCGTGATCTTGTTGACAGATTTTTAGGTAGAGAAGTGACAGCATCATCTGGTAGAGTTATGGATACTCTAGGTAGAGAAGCTGCTACTATTGCACAGTCAATTACAGACATGGCTCCATACATAGATGATAACAGAGCTATGGATGTTGTACTTGACAAGCTACTATTCT
>FUFK010050519.1_pt1 | contig 10692 bp, 6 predicted proteins | sample 1021851 | NCBI WGS metagenome assembly FUFK01 (sample SAMEA51879418, study PRJEB19060) | metagenome
ATTTGATTTGAAATTCTTAAAGTTGGTGGTTGAATTGCAACTTTATCAAAATTAGTATTTGATTTATCCTTTTGATAATCTAAATGATTAGGATTAATATCAAAAAATGAATTAAATTTTGATCTAGTAGTAAAAGATATGAATAATCTTTTTGAATTAATAGTTTCATTTAATCTATTTAAGAATACAGAATCCATATAGGGATAAGGAGAGTGCTCTAATGGGATTAAATCATGAATAGTTTGAATATAGTGTTTAATATTAACTGGCCTTATATTTAAAGGACAAGCAGTAATTAAAACATCAAAATCTCTTAAATCTATTTTAACTGGTGATTTTATTCTTAAAATAATCCTTATTAAACTTGAGTAATAAATTTTCCTTGCAGAAATAAAACCCGTAATATATTTAAGATAATCCATTCTATCTAGCCTTGAATAAGGGCTATCATATTGGATATTTCTAATAAATTTAAGCTTTCTACTTGGGTATTCTTTCAATCTAAAAGATGTAAAAAGTTTTAATATGTAATCTTTAATTTTTAAAAAATATCTTAGTAAAGAAAAGTTTTTTAATAGAGTATTTAATTGTTCAGGTTTTTTTGTAAATCCCTTTGATAGAAATTCTAAAATATACGATAGGTTAACAAAATTAATTTTTTTATTATTTAATTTTTTTGATGTGTAAGGGGTATAAAATTCAGTCAAAAGCCAAACTTCAGCACCAGCATTAGATAAGGTTTTAACTAAATTTTTTGTATAAGCAGATATCCCTCTATGTTCACTTGCTTCCAGTTCATTAGCAGTAACAACTACCTTAAGTCCGTTTAAATCAATTATATCTTCATCTTTTATTGAATATTTTTTGCTCATCATTTGATTTTTTCTTCACTTTATTTTACAACAAAGTAGGTTTTTACAGCTGATTTAAGCTTTTTGTTTTGTCTTTAAATGTTCCGAGCAATATATCTAAATAAGTTGCCTTTCTGAGTTTTATATTAGCAGTAAGTGACATACCTGGTTTTAAAGTTAATTTAATTCCTTTTTTTGTCTCAAGTTTCTGAGTTTGCAAACTTATCTTTGCCTTAAAATGAGGTTGTCTATTAATTTCATTAGGCTCCAATGCAGATGAACTTATTTGTATTACTTTTCCTTTAATGCTTCCAAAATCTTTAGCAGGAAATGAGTCNATGCTTAATTCNACTTCTTTACCAATCTTAACGAATCCAATATCAGAAGTATTTATGTCAATTATTGCAATTAAATTATCTTTTGGAACTATTTTTAAAATAGTTTCAGTAGAGTTTGCTACATATCCCTCTCCAAAAGGTTTAAGGTCATGAATAAATCCATTTATAGGTGAATCTATTTGATTTATTTTCTTAATTTTACTGATCTCTGTTAATTTACTTTGAAGATCATTTATTTGCATATTAAGGTCACTAATTGATTGCTGCAATAGTGATATTTTTCTCGTTTTATCTGTAATAAGTTCATTAAGTTGACTTCGCAATTTTATGACTTGCATTTCTTGTTCTAGATATTGTACCTCTGAAATTGCACCAAAATTAACTATTGATTCCATCTTATTAAAAATATTTTCTTCAATTTCTATTGAATTTTTTGCTTCATTAATTTTGATATCAAATATCTCTCTTGTTTTTTTCAATTCAAGTTCTTTATCTTCTAGGATTTGCTTTTTTATATCTACTGCTTCATTAGTTGTTTTAGAGTTAATTTCTAATAAATCAGTATCAAGCTTTAGTAAAATTTGACCTTTTTGAACTAATTCTCCCTCTTTTATAAGTAACTTTTCAATAACTCCTTTCTCAGGAATTTTAACAGCTCTCAATCTATCTTTAGGCTCTAAAAATCCGTTCGATTGAATTATTTGATCTGTTTTTGCTGTACCAAGCCAAATTAAACCAAGGGCAGAAGACCCAACGATAAATCCACTAAATATTTTTGCTATAAATATTGGCTGGTCTAGAAAAGAATTATTTGATTCGGTCGCTAATAAATTTAAAATTTTATCTATTAAATTCTTTCGATATTTCTCTATATTTTTTTTTATATTTATTGAATTGACTGAATACTTTGATATTGAATTATAAAATTTACTTTGAAACTTGTTTAGATATTTATCTGTATTTTTCTTAACATTTAATGAATTATAAGATTCGGATTTTAATAAAATTGAAACTTTATTGATTAATATTTTTTGATATTTATCAATGTTTTTTTTAAAATTCATTTAATTAGTATTTTGTATTTTCGTTAATGCATAGAATTGCTTTTTATCAGCAATCAACTGATCATAAGAACCATTTTCAACTATTAATCCATCTTCTAAATAAAAAATAGCTTTCGACATATATAGACTTGTAGTTCTATGAGTTACAAATAAAACTGTAGATTCACCAAAATTTTCTAACAAATTAGAAATTATATTTTCCTCACTTTTATAATCTAAAGCACTTGTAGCTTCATCAAGAATCAAGATTTTAGGATTGTTTAAAACAGCCCTTGCTATCGCAATTCTTTGTCGTTGTCCACCTGACAAAAGACTTCCTCTCTCACCTATAAAAGTATCGTAGCCATTTGGTTGATCCATTATAAAATCATGAGCAGAGGCAATCTTTGCTGCTCTTATTATCTCCTCACTAGTTGAATATCTTTTTGTTATTGCTATATTCTCAGAAATTGTTCCATTAAATAGATAGGGATCTTGCATAACAACCCCTAATTGTTTTCTATAGGAGTTAATATCAACCTTATTTATATCGTATCCATCTACTATTATTTTACCATTTGTTGGTGCATATATTCTTGACAGTAATTTAATTAAGGTGCTTTTACCACTTCCGCTTCTTCCAACTATTCCATTAATAGTATTTTGTTGGAATTCAATATTTATATTCTTAATAACAGGTTTATTAAACTCTGAGAAAGAATAACTTATGTTCGAATAAAGAATTTTACCTTTAAGTTTAGGCATCAAAATAATATTTGATTTTTCTTCTTTTTCAGTTTCTCTATCCATTATATCTGCAAGTCTCTCAAATGAGATTTTCAATTCTTCAAGTCTTTGCCATAAAGTTGATAAACGCAATATTGGTTGAGTAACGTATCCTGAAATAATTCTAAAGGCTATTAATTGTCCTAAAGTTAATTTCCCGTCTATAACCATACTTGCACCAACCCACAGAACAAATAATTGAGAAACTTTTTGCAAAAATTGTGATGATTCATTGAGGGATGATCCCAAGATATTTTTTTGAAAAGATTTCCCTATATATTTTGAATAGTTTTTTTGCCATTTAGATCCAATAGTATTTTCAATATTTTGGGTTTTTACATTTTGAATACCCGTTATTGATTCAACAAGATGATTTTGAGTTATCGCATTTAATTTTGTAGTTTCCCTATGTTGATACTTAAAAATTGGACCACCTATCAAAGTTATAAGAACTTGAATAGGAATAACACTTAAAGATATTAAAGTTAGCAAGGTACTATAAAGGAACAACACAAAAATATAAATAATCGANAATACAGCATCGATAGTAGTTGTAAGTACTTGGCCTGTAAAAAATTCCCTTATACGTTCTAGCTCTGCCACCCTTGTGCTTAATTCACCAACAGGTCTTTTATCAAAGTAATTCTGAGGAAGTCTCAAAAGATGATTTATGACTTCAGAGCCTACCGTAAGATCAATCCTATTTGTCGTCTCATTAAAGATATAGGTTCTTGCTAATTTAAGAATCGCNTCTAAAATTGTCACCACTAATAAAGTAATACCTAGAACCTGGAGAGTATCAAGACTCCTTTGGCTTATTACCTTATCAATAATAACTTGCATTAAAAGAGGATTTGCCAGCGTGAATAGTTGTATTACAAATGAGGAAATCAATAATTGAATTAATGTGTTTTTGTTTTTTACAAGAAGAGGAAGAAACCATTTAAAACCAAATTTATTAGTTGGTGCATTTATCTTTTTTCTAACAATTAAAACTTCGTAAATTTTGNTTTCATCATTATNAAAATCTGATGTGTTAAANTTTTCAATTCCGTTTGAAGAACTATAAACTTGAATACTATTTAATGAAGTCTTATTAATTATGTAGAATTTATTTTTAAATTCTAAGATTGATAAAGGAACTCTATTTAAATTTTTCGCGGAAACTTTTGTGTTACCTACCAATATCTCACTCATAGTTAGAATCTCTGCCAAGAAATCAAGATTTATCTCTCTACCAAGATTAATTTCATCTCTAACGAACTTGTAAATTGAATCTCTTCTAAAAGATGTTGATAATTTATTGCAAATAATATTTACTAAATTTACAACTTCATCAACTGGATCATCAGTTTTAATTGCTTCTAATTTCTCATAATTTTTATCGAAATATTGAGATTTGAAGGGATACTCACCTTTCTTATAAATTTCTTTTTTTGAATTCTTATTTTTGGAATTATCTTGAATCTCTTGAATTAGTTTTTTTTCTTTATTGTTATTCAATAAAACTTTTTTTATTTTTATATACCTTTGTCTATTAATNTCAGAGGCATTTAAATTTATACTTTGATTATAAATATCTCCTATCTCGAAATTAGTTGTTTTAAAAGCTGTGAAATAAAAATATGAATCTTTTATATTACTTCTAATTGAAACTTTGAAGTCATTTTTTAGTTTACAAAACCAATTGAATGCGTTTAATTCATTTTTATTAAAGTATTCTGATTTTTCTATTAGATCTATTATTTCACTATAAAAAACATTATTAAAAATTAATTTTTTGAATTCATCATCTTGATCTATTAATTCAAAAAAGAATTTATCAGTAATAGAAAATAAATTAACTTTCGAAGAAGTCAATATATTTTCACAGCCTTGATTCCTTAGAAGGGAAACAATACCGATTGGGAATCCATAACCACCTTTCTCTAAAGTAAAAATGCCATTATTATCCTCATAGATAGATCTAATTGTTCCCGAGATAATAAAAGATACTTTATTTGGCACCATTGAAATATCTATTAATCTTTCTCCAGCACTAAAACTTTCTAGCTTTAAATTATCTTTTATTTTTAAAAATAAGTTATCAGAAACTCCTTTAAAAAAACTTATATTCTTTATTAATTTTTCTGTTTCTCTTTCCATATTCGCTTTTCCTAATCAAATCTTAATTAAAAATGGTTTTTAATTCAATATTTGCTGCTTCTTTGACAATTGATTCTTCTAATAATTGCATAAAAATCTCTTTTTCAATTTGTTGATTTAATTTGGCCTCATTAAAGTTTTCAACTCTAATCAAAAACCACTTACCTTCAATTCTAAATGGCATACTTAGAATACCATTTTTATATTCATTTATTTTTTCTTGAAGAAGTGGATGAATTCTATTCATTTGTACAGGTCCTAGTACTCCTTGACTATTTTTTTCGTGTCCTAGAGAAAAATTTGAAGCTATTTCAGAAAATGTTTTTTCTCCCTCCATAATTTGCAAGTAAAATTCCTTAGCTTCTGCTTCTTTTTCTACCCTTATTAATGAGTAGGTAGCAATATCGAAGAAATTCTTTCTTTTTAAGAATTCAGAGTAAACTTTTTTTTGAAACACTTTTTGACAATATTTATAAATTTTAAAAGGCAGTTCAATGTTATATTTAATTGATTTTTCTGTNTAGAAATTTTTTTTCATATGTATATTGAAATCTTCTTCTGAATCAATCTTGTTAGCTTTTCTATAGTTTATTTTTGCAGTTGAATATTCTTCCTCGCTTAAAGTAATTTCATTTAATTTTTTTTCCAATAATTTAGTCTTTAAAAACTGATTTAGTAAGCCATATTTAGCTAAATCTTCAATTATTGTTTCTTTCTGTTTATTTATTTCCATTAAAAACTGTTTGAAATTAAAGTTTAAACCTTTATTAACTANTAGCAATAAGNTAAGTTATTTATATCTTATTATGTGATTTGGCATTAAGAAATTTATTAAAAGATAATCNAAATANTTATATGAGAAAGAANTCTACCAATTCAAAAATTGCANTTGAGATGAAATCTGTCTCTCTAAATATACCTGTCAATCAAATTCAACAAAGGACCCTTAAAAACAAATTAGTGCGAACTTTTACGGGAGGCATTATTAAAAACAAAAAAGGAGGATCTTTCATCAATGCTTTAAATAACATAAATTGCAAAGTATATGAGGGAGATAGAATCGCCTTGATAGGTCATAATGGAGCTGGTAAAACAACTTTTCTCAGATTAATATCTGGTATATATACGCATACTTCTGGAGAGTTTTATAAGAGTATAAAGATTTATCCCATTATCGAAAAAAGTTTCATAACAAGTATTGAATTAAATGGTCTTACAGCTATAAAAGCTCACTATTTGCAAATTAATAATTGCCTTGAAGGATTTGAGGATTTTTGCGAGGAAATTGTAAACTTTACTGGTTTAGGAGAATTTCTAAAATTACCTATTAAAACTTATAGCGAAGGGATGAAAGCTAGACTACAATTTGCTCTAACAACATCTGGCAAGCATGAATCTATTGCTTTAGATGAGGGATTTGCTACTGGAGATAAAAATTTCAAAATAAGTGCTCAGAAAAGATTAGATTCTTTTTTAGATAGGACAGGCACCTTTTTTTTTGCTTCTCATTCAGATGAACTTCTTAAAAGGTTCTGTAAAAAAGGATTCGTATTTCAGAAAGGTTCGATTTCTTTTCAAGGTTCTATTCATGAAGCATTAGATTATTATTATGAAAGCAAATAAAAAACACTTTAGCTTTAATAACGTATATTATTCACTTAAAAAAGGTTGGAGAATTAGAAATGTTTGTTTGTTTAGTGCCAATGCAAGAACTAAGGAACGTTTCGTAAGAACAAAGCTTGGAAGCTTTTGGATTGGCTTATCAAATTTACTATCTATTTCCTTACTATCTTTTGTGTATGGAACAGTATTTAAGGTTCAAGATATAAGCGAATATACCCTTTATTTAGGAATAGGAATGGTTATTTGGAACAGCTTAAGTACAACCATTTCTGCATCACCCAATTTACTAATTCAAAATGAACAAAAAATTAAAAATATGAATACGGATCCCATTTTTTATTCCTTAGAGGAGTGGATTTTTCAAGTACAAAGCCTATTTCAGTCATTTTCTTTAGTTTTAATTGTTTTAGCTTTTTTAAAATTTAGCATTTTGATCAATACAATCTTATTTGGATTATTACCTTTTATTAACTTGCTTTTATTTATGTTTTGGTTCCCACTAATTACTTGTCTTTTAGGGGCTAAGTTTAGAGATATCTATCAGTTAGTTCCAATATTACTCCAACTTATTTTTCTGTTATCGCCGATTTTGTACATGAAAGAAAACCTTGGTAGCTTAACTTGGATAATCAATCTAAATCCATTTTATTTGCATATTGATCTGATTAGAGAAGCTGTTGTTTATGGAAACTTAGAAATTTTAAAAACATTATTTCTTTTGTTTTTTAATATCTTGGGTTTGTATTTATCAATAGGTATTTTAAATAAAGAGAAAAAATTTCTCCCTTTTATTATTTAACTTTTTTAAAGGTGACATTTGTTGTATACAACGGCTCATATATTTCTAATCAAAATACTGGTTTAGGTGTAGTTTCTAATGAAATTTATAAATGTCTAGATAAAGATAATTATTTTTTTGCAAGAGACAAAAATAGCGGAAATTTTTTTAAACTCCCTTCTCACTTAAAAAGACAATTATGGCTCCAGTTTGAAGTTCCAAAATTACTAAAAAAACTCAANCCAGAATTTTTTCTATCTCCGATTCCAGAATCTCCTATATTTTCTAAAACAAGAAAAGTAGTTTTTGCCCATGATTTAATACCAATAAGATTTCCAAATTTATCAACGAAATTTATTTTTTATTCCACTTACCTTCCTCTTATTCTGCATAATTCAGAGTTAGTATTGTGCAATTCGAAAGCAACGGCTAATGAATTAAATAGTTTTTTTAAGATTCCATCAAAAAAGTTAGAAATTATTCCCTTAGGCATTAATCATAAAGAGATTTACCCGATTGATGTAGAAAGAAAAAATTTTATTCTCGTATTAGGTAGGCATGATAAACACAAAAATCTTTTTAACATTATCGTTGCTATTTCAAAATTAAAAAATTGTAATTTTAAAGTAATTTTTGCTGGACCCTTTAAAGATCATTTAACCAAAAATCTATTACAAGCAATTAATGATTTTGGTTTAAGCAATAAATGTGAATTTAAATCTTGGATCTCTANTGAAGAAAAATTAATCCTTTTAAATTCATGTAAAGCTCTACTTATACCAAGCTTATGGGAAGGCTTTGGATTACCTGCAATTGAAGCAATGGCTTGTGGAACACCTGTAATTGCATCGAATAGAGGAGCATTAAAAGAATGTTTAGGAGATTATGGAATATACATTGATCCTCTAAATCCAGACTCCATTGCTTCTGCAATGGAAGAAGTCTTATTAAATGAAAGTCTTTTAAATTATTCACAAAATTCTGGACCAATAAATGCCAAACGTTTTAATTGGCAAAATACTGCCTCAAAAATAGATTCCTTATTGAGAAATCGTATCTAATGAGATTTTTCATATTTTTTGATTTAATGATTTACTATAATAAATTAAATTAAAGGGATAGTTTTTCGATTTAAATGTGTGATATTTGTGGACAATATCAAGTTGATCATTCTAATCGATTTTTTAATTTAAACTCTTCTTCATCTGGTACAAATCAAAGTTTAGCTAATTATCTAACCACAGGATTTTGGGATGATTCTGGTTTTACAGGATCTAAATTTAATTTATCCAACTCAGGGGTATATGCCAAAAATGGATCTATTACATATAATCATACTTCAAACAATTTTGACAATAACGGTTTAAGCGTCGATAGAAGATTTTTAGTAGATGAAGCATTTAAATATTTCGAGTTAATAACGGGAATTGATTTTCAATCTACTTCTGATTTAGATGCAGATTATCAATTTGGAGATTTCGACAATAACGCTTATAGCCAAGTTTTTTCATCATCTGGAAATACGAATTATGTAACTGTAAATGTAAATTCTTCCTGGAATAATTCAGCTAATGGTTTTGGTAACTATACATTCCATACTTTTCTTCATGAAATAGGACATGGTCTTGGCCTTGGACATCAAGGAAACTANAACTCCGAGGGAGATTATCCTGATGATGTTACCTTCGCGAATGACAGCTGGCAGTCATCAATAATGTCATATTTTTCTCAGCAAGATAACACATCAATAGATGCCTCCTATGCTCATTTAAGTTCATTTATGGTTGCTGATTTAATTGCCATAGATGATCTNTATANNNATNAAGGTTATGGATTAATAAATGCCTTNANTGGAGATACTATNTACGGTTTTAATACAAATATAAATGCNTCAGACAGTCAAATTTTTAATGAAATGTCAACGTGGATAAGCAGTACTGCCTTCACAATTACTGATGGTTCAGGTAACGATACTTTTGATTTTAGTGAATTTGCTAATAAACAAACAATAGACTTAAGACCATCTGAAAAGAACTCAACTAGCTTATTTTCTTCGGACATAGCAGGATATAAAGGTAACTTAATAATTTCTCCTGGAACAATAATTGAAAATGCTATTGGAGGAAATGCTAACGATACAATAACAGGAAATTCTAATTCAAATACCCTTACTGGAAATGGTGGGGCAGATACCATAAATGGTGGAGATGGAGATGACATTCTTCATGGTAATGGTGGGGCAGATACTATTAATGGCGAAGGAGGAAATGATACTCTTAATGGAAATAATGCAAGTGACATATTAAACGGAGGAATTGGTGATGATATTTTAAATGGAGATAATGGTGACGATAATTTAGATGGCGGGGAAGGGGATGACACGATGATTGGAGGGACTGGCGATGATACCTACACTGTTGATTCAACAAGTGATGTAGTTACTGAAAATTCTTCTCAAGGAACAGATTTAATTCAATCTTCTGTAACTTTTACAGCTTCAGAAAACGTTGAAAACCTTACTCTTACAGGTTCATCTAATATTAATGCTACTGGAAATTCTCTAAATAATACTCTTACAGGAAATTCTGGAAATAACGTCCTAGATGGAGGAGAAGGAAATGATATTGTTATCTTTGGCGGTGATTATATAAATTATTCAATAACTGCAGCAAATGGGATTCTTATAATAGCTGATAATCGTGATATAGATAACGAGGGAATTGACACTCTCGAGAATGTTGAGGAAATAAGTTTTAATGATACAGTAAAACAAGTTTCATCTCTACTAAGCCAATTGTCCGAAACAGGTTATGCGAAATTTTCTGTAACTGGCAATAATTTACAAAAAGGTACAACATTAACAGCTTCTAAATCCAATTCCGATCCTAACGGTGATGGAACTTTTTCTTATTCGTGGAAGACCTCGACTGATCAATCGACTTGGACCGAAGCTGGAACAAATTCAACTTATACAATTTCGGAAGCTGATGAAGGCAAATATCTAAGGTTAGATATTAGTTATACCGATGGGAATGGAAATAATACTTCTATTCTAGGAACATACGACTCCCAATTAAGTACTCATACAGTTAACAATAAAGATCTCACTGAGGGAATTAATTATTCAA
>FUFK010726957.1_pt1 | contig 10690 bp, 20 predicted proteins | sample 1021851 | NCBI WGS metagenome assembly FUFK01 (sample SAMEA51879418, study PRJEB19060) | metagenome
CTTCATTCTTCATGGATATTATGGGCGAGTTTAACGTGACTATTGACGGCCATGCGCGGAATATCGCCTATAATGAACGGGTTGGATTGACTGATGACCGGACAAATATTGGGGTACGTGAATACCGCGCATTGCAAGCCGCCTACTATGAAGCCGCCGATCAAGTGGGCATTATGCCGTATCAATTACAAGCCATCACTTGGGGTGTGTGGCGCGATCTGCACGGGATTGTGTAATATGTCTTATAAATGCCGTTGTTGCGATAGTGTCGAAACGCCTACACATTCAATAAATGAAGATGGTGAGAGATTGTGTGTTGAATGTGTTGATGCTGGCGCGTTATGTGATTGCGTATGGGATGACCATGATCATAGGATTGTTATTTGTCCAGACTGTATTGATAGGGGTAATATATGGGAAACGTGATCGAAACATTAAACGACAACCAATTGGTAACACATTATCTTATGTCCTGCTATCTGTATTATGAATTGGACAAACAGGTTTATACAGACGATCAATTTGACCAATTAGCCAAGCGACTATTGAGGCAATGGGATGGTGTCGAGCATATGCATAAACATCTAATCACCAAGGGTGATCTAGAAGCCGGAACTGGCTATGCAATCAAATATCCCGAAAGGGTGAAGGGTGGCGCGAAAGCATGGTACAAATTAAATAAAAAATAATTTGCGCTGCCTATTGAATACGGAAAACTAATACCTATATCTACTGTAGGCCAACAAAAAAGGATGATTAAAAATGAATATTCACAAAAACGAAACATCAGTGACCGCAACATTAGACGAAAACGATCTGCTTAATCTGGCTGTGCTGCTGAGAATGGGCATAGAGGCGTGGCAGAAAGAACATCCGCAACATGACGCAACCGCTGATCGACAGATGGCAAGTAAATTTTCAGACCTACACGGTGAATTGCTAAGTATCAGAGTGAAAGCAGAAGAGGAAGAAAACGAACTGATGCTGCAGCTTATTGCCAGCAGTATAAAAATAGTATAGCGCAATAAAGCGCGACTGTGCTGGGCATCACATAAAACTGCCCGACAGATAAAAATAATTTTGATCAGGCTATTGACATTTATTAATTGAATTATTATCTTTTAATTATCGGGTGACGAGCCGCCACTGCCTAGCAAGCGAGACAACCCCGATACCAGACCAGACTGTAACCGCTCCGGCAACGTCAGATGGTCGCGCCTACCACATACCCGATAGCAGGTTGTCGGGCTGGTTAAACCCAGAAATAACCTGCACCGCCTACCGCCTAGACCAACCGATAGGTCACTAAAATTCGGTGTAGCTTGCAGGGCTGGGGGATTGCCTGACCATAGCAAGTGAATATGTAAAATCCCCACTGACTACGCGCTGTTTGACATTGTGAATACGTAAAAGTTTTGTGGGCTGTCCATTGCCAGTGATGGGTATGCCACAGGGATGGCCCACAAATTAATGCTTGACAGATGTTAATATGGGGTGTAATGTTCGCCCATAACCTCAACAAACCAAAGGAGAATTATCATGGCTAAAAAATCAAACCGCACTACAGAAGTGCTTGTCGTCAAGGGTGTTAATGTTTCTGCACTGCGTGGGCAGTCAATCAAAACAGGCCGCATCTTTAACAACAATGGTTTTTTCGCTTGGCAGATTGCAAATGAGGGTGTACGTGATCGTGGCCGCTTTGCAAAAAAACTTGCCTAGTCTGAAATAAAATAGCAGTGTCCACTTGACATAGTGGGCATTGCACCCCATATTAACATCATCAACAGCAATACAGGTGAATGATATGACAAAAGCACAGAGAGTTTATCGCGTACTGCGCGAACATTTAACCAAAGACGAGGCACGTTACGCCACCATTAAACTGATTGAGATGAAGTGGAGCAAGATATGATTGTAGGCAATGGTTTATCCGCTGAGATTTTTGTAGTCGAGTACCTTGGCCCAACAGCATGGACTAATGCGTATGAGGGAACATCGCTCAAGTCTGCCACTGACACTATAGACTGGTATCGTGACAACGGTTTTACAGCTAGAATAACATCACACATGGTGGATCAGTATGGTCAAATCATTTCGTTTAATGAACTTCACATTTTATAGAGGGGCGTAGTATGAATTTAGATTTTACAGTTAAAGAAGTTTATGGTGTGTCCAGATACTATCCAGACAACAGGACAAGCAGGTGCATTGTAAACAGTCTGATGAACCAGAAGTGTCTCAATGCAACGCAGGTCAAAACGCTCAAGGTAGTTGGTGGGTTCACCATTAACATAAAACATACAGACGAATTTTAGGAGTTGAAAAGATGCGTAAAAATTTACATGAAATAAGAAACATTCAAGAGGCNATGTACAAAATGCAGGATGCAGTTGACAAGTTTGATGTCTGTGTTGATGGACATTTGCGCCATTCAACTGACATTGAAATTGCAAAAGAAATGTATCATATTGTAAAAGATTTGAATTGTGAGATTGTTGCGCTTGCAAGCAAAGAAAGTTCTTGACAATGAGAATACGAAAGACTATACACAATCCGGTAGCACACGCTAACAGGCGGCGTGTTGCCAGTGTCGAGCCATCCCACAAGGGAAGGGGAACCAAAGACAAACGTAGAGAGGACAAACAACATGCGTTCAAATTTGAAAAAGATGCGGATCAAAAGGGTGAGCAGTAAAGCACCCGAATGGCAGCAGCAACGCAATCAGGATCGTTGCACAACATACAACATGAAAACACAAATATTCGATAACCTAAACACACACATAGAGGAGAAAGAACTTGACACATATTTTACTCGCCGTCACAATCGCTTTATTCGCAAACGACAACGCTGAATTTTTTCAGGATGTCGAGGCAAAACGACAGATGAATTGCACCTTTACTTATGTAGGCAAGCAGGACATAAGGCCCAGCGTTCCGCATATAGGTGTAGATGAAAAGTATATTTACTTTAGCATGGAGCCATGTAATGACTAACGCATACAAACTAATTATGGATAGCAGGTACAATCCACTGCGCCACATACCTGACACAAACACACGGCATCTGGTAATGCAGATGCTGGCGTGGATGTGGTGTATCATATTCAGTATGTGGATGGGTAGCATTGTGGTTTTTGGCATCAGTGCCATAGCCCATGCTTTGTTGATAGCTGGCGTGTTCATCACGGCAGGTGTATTTGAAACAGCCAAGCGTAAGCCACAGTATTTTGGTGGGCTTGGCAGAGGCAATGGAGGTGAGCATGAATAGTGACTATGAAGCAATCAAAGACTACGTAGATGACCACTATGCCCACTTTGGTGCATATCCAATGGACGTAGAGACAGACACACAAGTATATACATTTGANCAGTATTGGGCTATATTAGATGCAGGAGGTGAGCATGAGTAAATACTGGCGCAAAGCCAAGCACTACTACCTCACGCATGATGGCATTGAGATGTTCTTGTTTGCGTGTATATGGGCCAGCATAGGCTGGATGTTGTATCACTTTATAATCGGATTGATAGGGAGGTTTACATGATTAGTAATGAAGATAGAGGAGTAAAGTTATCACAAGCTGTTAAGTGGAGTGGGCAGGATATTTTTGAGGTGGCATATAATGCCTTTGAGGATGCCAATTATCACACTTTCAATGAAATTTTTATTGAGGCATGGGATACATATCAAAAGGAGTTAGATAAATGAACACACTAAAAGAAAGACGCAGTAAAGCTAAACACATTATTGCTTTGATGGATGAGATAGCATATCTTGATAGCATCATAGAGCCACAGGACTGTGGGCATCTAATCACGGCACGTAATGTGTTGTATGACAACGCAACTAAACTNGTAGAGGAGATAGACAATGGCAAAGAAGTATGAGAATATGACACACGAGGAACGCTGCGAGTATTGGGCAAAGGAACGTGAGAAAGAACGTGCAGAACGTCAGAAAGTTATTGACGCCATGCCAAAAGATATGGTACAACTTATCATAGACATTGCAGACAAGGCACATAGAGTTGTAGATACTGGTGGCTATGGATGTAATGGTGGGGTGCGATACCTGACAGCATTTGATCTACAAGAATTGGAAGACGTAGTAGACCAAGTTCGCACTAAGTTTAACATTGTATAATAGGAGAATGAGACATGCCTTTTGAATTTATCCCAGAGAATATCGACTTTGAAGTAGGCTACGAAACTACCAAGATGCCTGACAAAAAATATGTAGTCAACAAGAACACTGATGAGTACATTGCTATTGTAGGCAAGGGCTTTAACTGTGTGCCACATGGTGAGTTCTTTAATAAAGTAATCAATGCCACAACAGACAACATGTCAGCACATGACATGGAGGGTGCAGAGATTACATGGAAGGATGCCCACAATAATGGCTGGGCTATGATGGACATGCGTNTGCCTAATGTAGTAAAGAAAATTCAGACTGATAAGAAAGAGTTTAGTCTGATGAAGCGTATCATTGCACTGCATGGTGTGGATGGCACGTGTTCTAACACAGCTATCTTTGGTGCGATTGATTTCTTCTGCCTCAATGGGCAGATCAGGGGCAATCACGACAGGGTGATGCGTAAGAATACAGCAGGTNTGTGCATGGAAAAGTTTGTCAGTGATCTAAAAAAATCACAGCAAGACTTCAACGAACATGCCAAGCAGATGCAACGCTGGGCTAACTCTAGTCTTATGCAAGTCAATGTTAAAGACCTGCTGAAAGATATTGTGAAGGATGCTAATCCAGAGAAGATGTACAGTCTGTATCGTTCAGAGGTNNCTAATCGTGGTGACAATCTGTTCGCTCTGTANTCTGCCTTNACTAACTANGCAACGTATGCTGATGAGCAGAATGGTTTNAAGCTACGTGAGACAGGNAAAGACACACAGTCTGTGAACATGTTCAAGCGTGAGATTAGTGTAGCCAAGTGGATTGAAACACCACAGTTCAGACAACTGGAAGCAGCATAATGCTTAGAAGGTTGCATGATACTGATGAACCCAAAACATTAAATGGAGCATGGTTTCTGCCATGCTTCCTTTACTGGACTGTAGACTGCTATGTAAAACTAAAATCACCTGATTGGAAATTTTATACCACTTATAAGTTTTATTATGAGAGAGGATATGATCCAGAAGAGTATGTACATAGGTCATTTAACAGAGCAAATACATCTTTGGGTGATGGTGTGTATGTGCATGACAAAACTAGCCAGNACTATAAATTAGAGAACTATCAATTTATAGATGGTAAAGAGGCTTATGATATGCTAGACTGTTCTTACTTAGATGGTATGTCAATACAATGTCATAGAGAGGAAATAAGAAATGCTAACAATAGGTAAATCAATGGGGATGCTGGCTGGACTCGCAGTGGGTGACGCACTTGGCGCACCTCTGGAGTTCACCAAAAGCAGAGAGCCAGAGGATTATGTAACCGAATACATAAAGGGTGGCGCACATGACATGGACATTGGCGAGTGGACAGATGACACAGCTATGGCAATGGCTATGGCAGATGCTATCATAGACAACAAAGGATTTGATGCCTTCTATACCATGAAAAACTTTATCAAATGGTATGATGAGGGAAAGTATATACCACGTGGTGAGTGCTTTGACATAGGCTTAACAACACAACGTGCGCTTCTGAAGTTTATGGAGGATGATGAAACACCATACAAGGGTGATCGTAGAAACACTTCTGCTGGTAATGGTGGCCTGATGCGTATTGCACCAGTGATCATTGCCGCGCCAAGTAAATCAGTAGCAATAACGTGGGCAACCCAACAGACTTTGCTTACACACGGTGCGACTATGGCTGTAATGTATAGTCAAATATTTGCAGAAGAATTGTGGCATGGTAGTCCACTAGCTAAGTATAAAAATGAGAGACACGATCTTGATATACCTAGACAAGAGGTTTTGTCTGGGGGTTTTGTAGAGGAGACATATCAGTGTGCTATGTGGGCTTTTCAAACTACTAATACGTTTGAGGACTGCGTTATTAAAGCAGTGAACAGAGGCTATGATAGCGACACATGTGGTGCTGTAGCTGGCATGATGGCTGGTGCATATTACGGCATTGGAAATATTCCTGACCACCTACTTGACAATCTAATGTGGAAAGACCATATACTAGAAACAGCCGTTGATTTATACAAGATAAGGAGTACAGGAATATGGGCATGACATTTAAAGAACTAAAAGATGAGTATTATTCTTCTCACGATTTCAAGCACTTACGTGATGAAACTAAGACGCAGTATAGCTATCTTTTAAACTTTGCATCGTCAACTGATGTCGGCAACAAAACATTCAATGACATGAAGTTGTCTGACATAACAACCAAGCAAGCAAAGCTGGCATACGATGGGTGGTGTGACAGAGGATTGGCCTTTGCTAATCACATAATATCTGCCACCACCATGCTACTGAACTATGCCATACGAATGGAGCATATAAAAACCAATCCTTTCGCTATCGTGCGTAGGAGGTCCACTGAGCCGCGCAAGACTGTTTGGAGTAGGGAGGATGTCAAGAGACTGCTAGACGTAGCGTACAGCGATTTTAGCACCCGTAACATAGGTTTGATTGCACACATGGCATACGAATGGTGTCAACGTGTAGGTGATATGCGTTTGCTTACATGGGATAGGGTAGACTTTACGAATAGGTCAGTGCATATCAAACAATCTAAGCGTAATGCAGAAGTTTTTCTGCCTATTGAAGAGGATTTGTATGGCATGTTAGTAGAACAGGAAAAGGATTTTGGTTTCCAACCCTACGTTGCACCAAGACCAGAGCCATATCAGGGTGAGTACCTGCCCTATTCGGTATACAAGCTACCACATTATGCACGTAGGCTAATGGATGCAGCAGACTTACCACCTGAGTTACGTCTTAGTGATCTACGTAGGACAGGCACAACGGAAATGGTTGAGGCAGGTGTAGGAATAGGACAGATTATGTCGGTTACAGGACATGCTAACCCACAGTCAGTCAAACCCTACATGAAAAATACTTACAAGTCTGCAGAATTAGCCTTGACAGNTAGAAAGAAAGCATGATATAAGCATTCAACTGCCGCAACGAACTACTATTATATTATATATAATACATATAGAAAGGACACATATATGATAAACGTAAATGACTATGACGTGTCTGATGGAGAGACACAGAGAATGGATTGTCCTGTATGTAGGGGCAAGAATACATTCAGTATCACTAACAACATGGGTGATCTTGTGTGGAACTGTTACAAGGTTAGCTGCACTGTCAGTGGTAGCACCCGTGTAGGCATGAGCATTGATGACATCAAGGCTAGGTTTAAGAAGATAGATACTGTAGATGACATAGAGTTTGAGTTGCCAGAGTATGTTGTACAACGTAGTGGTGGAGTGTACATGAACAGATGGTGTGACAGGTGGGGCTTGAATGCAGACAAGTTAGGTCTTATGTATGATGTAAAGGAAGACAGAGTTGTATTTCCTGTAGTACATGATGGCAAGATTGTGGATGCAACGGGTAGGTCACTTGGAAAAAGAATACCTAAGTGGAAAAGATATGGAAATAGTGGCTTGCCATATGTTCATGGTTGTGGTAAAGTCGCTGTAGTTGTTGAGGACTGTGTGAGTGCAGCCGTTGTCGGTGATTGGTCTTCTTCTGTTGGGGTCGCGCTTCTTGGAACATCGCTTCAAGATTCGCACAGAAGCTATCTCTCACAGTTCTCAACAGCCCTAATAGCATTAGACCCTGATGCATTAACCAAGTCACTTCAGATGGCTAAAGAACTACGGGGCTACGTATCGGATGTACGCCCTGTCAAACTGGAAGATGATATAAAGTATTGTAACCCAACAGACATGGAGAAGTTAAATGGAATTATCACTAATTAGAAGCCTGATGGACAGGGAGTTTTACGATGATCACCGTGGCGCACGTTGCCCTGATCGTCTGTTCAGTAAGGATGTAAGAAAGATTAAGAACACTATCGACAAGGCAATGGATCAGTACGAGCGTACTGTCACGCCTGATGAGATTGAGGCATTGTTTATGGCAAACAATCCAACCCTGACTACAGCACAGAAGCAAGCCTACTCTAATCTGTTTGCTAAGATTAAGAGAGAGCAACCCATAGGTGGGGATGTAGCACAGGAGGTGTTGTCTAAGTTGTTTCAACAGGCAGTCGGGGAAGACATTGCCAATCTGGGTGTCGAGTATGTAGTAGGTGACAAGTCTAGTCTTGAGCCACTGCGTCATATACTTGAGCAGTATGGTGACGACTTTACACCCAACCTAAATATTGAGTGGGATGATATCGACATTGAGACATTGTTACAGCGTAATGATCTTGAGGCACGTTGGACATTCAACATGCAGAACCTTGTAATGAATGTAGAGGGTGTCAATGCTGGTCACTTGATTGAGATTGGTGCTAGACCCAACACAGGCAAGACATCGTTTCACGCATCAATGATTGCATCTCCCGGTGGCTTTGCCCATCAGGGTGCTAACTGTATTATCTTATGTAACGAGGAGGGCTATCACCGTGTCGGTGCTAGATACCTGACTGCTGCTACAGGCATGACGATGCAGGAGATTAAGAAAGACCCTGCAAAGGCACGTGACTTGTATGCTCCTGTTAAGGAACGTATTAAAATCAAGGATGCTACAGGACGTGACATGAATTGGGTGGAGTCGGTATGCAAGACATACAAGCCTGACGTAGTGCTGTTGGATATGGGCGATAAGTTTGCCAAGGCAGGGGGCTTTGCCCGTCCTGATGAGGCACTCAAGGCTAATGCTGTACATGCCCGTATGATAGCCAAGCAACATGAGTGTGCTATATTTTATATGTCACAGTTGTCAGCAGATGCAGAGGGAAGGACAGTTCTTAATCAGTCTATGATGGAGGGATCAAAGACAGGCAAGGCAGCAGAGGCAGACCTTATGATACTGATTGCTAAGAATGTTATCTCTGATAATAATCAGGAGGAAGACCCTCAACGTCATTTGAATGTGGTTAAAAACAAATTGACAGGATGGCATGGTAGTGTTACAAGTAATTTAGAATATAGAACAGCGAGGTATACATAATGAAACTAACACTTGATGTAGAGAACACTGTTACCAAGCGTGGCGGTAAGATGCACATGGACCCCTTTGAGACAGACAATACGCTGGTCATGGTGGGTATGTTAACCGATCAGGGTGATGAATATAGACTAGCATTTGACCATGATGAATATGATCCTAATGGGTGTGTAGATAAACACGGTACTGTTTGGTCACCTGTAAATAACAACAGGATATGGGTACAAAAACTTCTTGACCAAGCCACTATACTTATAATGCATAACGCAGCGCACGACTTGTTGTGGCTGTGGGAGTCTGGCTTTAAGTATGATGGCCCTGTGTTTGACACGATGCTGGCAGAGTACGTGCTACAGCGTGGTATCAAAGAGCCACTGTCTCTTGAGGCTTGTGCAGAACGATATGAGTTGGACACTAAGAAGCAGGACACACTCAAGGAGTATTTCAAGAAGGGCCATAGCACACGTAGTATACCTCTTAATGAGTTAGATGAATATCTATCTGCTGACTTACATGCTACACAACAACTATCCGACAAACTGATATACCGCCTCAACACAGAGGCAGACGCAGGACTGCGTGGTACAGTTGATCTGACTAACGAGGTGGCTGTATGTCTGTCACGTGTTTATCAGCGTGGCTTTACTGTAGACTTGGGTAAGCTAGACGAAGTGCGTCAAGAGTTTGAACAAGAGAAGTGTCAACTTATTGACGACTTGCAGGTTCATGTTCGTAGGGTCATGGGTGATACGCCTATCAATCTTAATAGCCCAGAGCAATTGTCTTGGGTTATCTATGGTCGTAAGGTACTTAATAAAACAGATTGGGCTACACAGATTGATCCATACATGAGTGACAAAGAGTTCAATCACTTACTATCAACAGGCACACAACGATTGTATCGCACTACGGCTGTTCAGTGTCGGACATGTAATGGCACAGGTTATATAAGGAAGACTAAGAAGAATGGTCAGCCTTTTGCTAAACCTAGCAAGTGTCCAGAGTGTCACACAGAGGGCTATCTATTTAATCCTACAGATAAGTTGGCTGGTTTTAAGTTCAAGCCACCATCAGCTAAGTGGGCTAGTGCCAATGGCTTTAGCACTAGCAAGAATAATCTGCAGTTGCTTGAGGCTGTTGCTAAGTCAAAGGGTATGGACACTGCTGTTGAGTTCTTGTCTAAGGTAAAGAGACTAAGTGCTGTCGATACCTACCTGTCATCCTTTGTTGATGGCATTAAGAATTACACCAAACAAGATGGTATGCTGCATGTCAGCCTACTACAACATCGCACTGCGACAGGTAGACTGTCTGGTGCTAATCCAAACATGCAGAACATGCCTCGTGGCGGCACGTTCCCTGTAAAGANAGTATTTGTGTCACGATGGGATGGTGGTAAGATACTTGAGGCTGACTTTGCACAGCTAGAGTTTCGTGCTGCCGCATATTTATCACAGGATGGAGTTGCAATTGAAGAAGTTTCTACTGGATTTGATGTACACGCATACACCGCTGAAGTTATTACCAATGCTGGTCAGCCTACGAGTAGACAGGATGCAAAAGCGCATACATT
>FUFK010017535.1_pt1 | contig 10689 bp, 10 predicted proteins | sample 1021851 | NCBI WGS metagenome assembly FUFK01 (sample SAMEA51879418, study PRJEB19060) | metagenome
TGAGGAGGGAAGCGCAGATCTTCATGCTCTAAAAAAACTCGGAGAACCAGAAGACATTGCTAGTTTGATTTATTTTCTTTCAAGTGATGATGCATCATGGATTACAGGCGAAGTTGTAACCATTGATGGAGGCTTCCTTCTTTAACTAGCCAATAAAGTATTTAGCTAATTCGTTATACAAAGGTATTCCAACAATGATATTGAATGGAAATGTGACACCCAAACTTAGTCCTAGGTAAATAGCAGGATTTGCATTTGGTATAGCGTCTTTTACAACTGCTGGTACTGCAATATAGCTTGCGCTTGCTGTTAACACCATAAGCAATGTTGCGTTGCCGACAGAAAAGTTAAAATTTAAAGATGCTAACAAAGCAATAATAGAACCAATCAATGGAGTACATAAAGCAAAAGCAATTAGGCTAGCTCCTTTGCCTTTAAGTTCTCCAATTCTCTTTGCGACTCTAGTTCCCATAACAAACAGAAACACATATAAAACGTAATCAAATATTTCAACAATTATGAAATCTAAATTAGATAAAAAAGTTTGATTGACAAAATATCCTATAAACAATGATGAGATCAAAATAATATTTGGTATTTCTAAAAACGCTGTCTTAATAGTCTTAAAATTATTACTTTCAATTTGCTTATTTTTAGTTACTAAATAGAGTGCCATAAATATTGCTGGGAACTCCATTACAACTAAAACAGCAGACATGTAGTTATCAAAGTTTTGATTAGTAGTTGTAAGATATGCAATAGCTGTAACAAATGTAACAGCACTTACTGATCCGTAAGTTCCAGAGAGTGCGGCTGCATCGTCGCTATTGAGTAAATTTTTAAGATAAAGGTAAGCAATAATTGGAATTAAAAGAGCAAACACTACTCCAAGTGTTAATGCACTTATAACTTCATTTATAAATCCATTTTCTTGAAGGCTTGCACCACCTTTAAGCCCAAGTGAAAGCAACAAATAATATCCCAAATATTTAGAAATAGAGTTTGGTAGGATTAATTTAAATAGAGTTCCAATCAGGATTCCTGAAAGGAACAATAATAGTGCCGGATTAAGTAAGGCTTCCATTCAAGTAAAAATAATAGTTAAGTAACAGATTTGTATTGTAGTAATAAAAATTATTTTATTTTTCTTACTAACTCTTCAACTCTATTGATGTCAACTCTTTTAGCAACATCATTATCAATTTTAAAACTAGTACCTACAATTAGTATGTCTGCCAAATCTTGGTAGGCATCTACATTTGTTGAAGTTACCCCAGATCCAATTGCTAATTTTCCTTGTGGAACAATGTTTCTTACTTTTTGTAAATCATCAATATTTATTTCATGTCCAGTACCATCTCCTGTGACAATAACCACATCTGCACCAGCTCTATGAATCAATTCTTCTGCATGGTTTTCAATTTTTGAACCGGGAGGTGGTACAGCATGTTTAACAAATACATCAGCATAAATTTCTACATAACTATTCAGGCTGGATTTAAACTGATTAACTCCATGAGCATCACCTTCTATAACACCCTGATCGGTAAACATAGTGTTATTTAAAACATTGATCCTTACAAACTGAGATTTAGTAGCTTCGGCAATTGCAAGAGCTGAAATTCCATCGTTTCTTAGAACATTTATTCCAACTTTAATATCTCGTTCTATTGATAAATTTTCTACAACTGTAGTAAAGCTAGCAAGCGTACGTTTAGAAATATCATCTTTTACAAAAGGAGTATCTCCAAAATTTTCAATTATGATGCCATCAACACCACCATAAACTAAGCTATTAACATCTTCTTGAGCTGAATCTATAATTTCATCAATTGATAACCTGTTAGAGGGGGAGCCAGGGAGGCTTTTTAAATGAACTACGCCGTAGACTTGCATTATATTTTTACGTGATTAAATTTAACGAATTTTTTGGCAAAATCACCTTCAGTAGAAAGTGTAAGTTTATGACCTTTGGGTACTCTACCAGTAACCACTCTACACCAGTCACTAGCATTTCCTTTTATGCTATTTTCACTTTCCTCATCACCAAACTGCCAAGCCTTATATTCTGGTCCGATTAGCTCTATTCTTAAATCTTGGTATTTAGTTTTATTGACTTTACTTGCTTGTTCTGCATTTAGCCATCCAAATAGAGCTACGTGCTCAACGCGAACAGTGTCTTCGTAATCTTTTTTCATTGCATCATAAACATCTAAACTGTGTGCCCATGTCTCTGCCAATTTTGTAACTGCGAATGTTCTACAATCAATTTCATTTTTCCACCAAGTTAATTTTTTTCCTGGAGATGATTTAGCTAATGTTTCAATGACAGATGCTCTAGACACTCTCCACCATTCAATAACATCTTGTGGTCTCATGTCATTTCCTTTTTTAATTGCTTCTTTTTCAAATTTTTCTAAACCCTTAGGACCTTTATATTTATTAAAGTCAGTACCTTTTTTCTTTAGTGCATTGTGAGCAAGATCTTCAAGAGCTGCAAGGTAGCTTACATGAGCTGTGATATCCCAATTTTTGTATGTAGTTTTAGTATTCCAATTTCTAACAGGAATACTTTGAAGGTATTGATCTAATAATTGCTGTTCTGCTACGAGATTACTTAGTATTTCTTGCACTTTATTAAGTTTACTTGAGGTCAACAATTAACTCCAGTGGCAATTTCATCAAAAAAAACTTTTTTTAAAATAAGTTTCTATTTATGATGCATTTATGAAGAAAATCTTTAAATTTGTTCTTTTAGCACTTGGATTGAGGTATGTTTTAAGGCTCATGGATGAAAACGTCGATATTAAAATCCAAATTAAAAAGCTTAGAAATGAATTAGCTAATTTAGAAACTGATGATTTAGAAAATAAATTAAAAGATTTTTTCAAAAAGTACGATCCAAAATTTAAAGATCAAGAAGAAAATCAGGAAGATTTTTAAATTATTAATCAATGTGGAGATTACTAGGTAAGTCGGCACATCTCTGGCCGGAATGGTTTTATAAGTTAATCTCAAAAATTCACTCAAAAATTATAAGATTCAACCACTCTTTCCTTGGTGAAAAAATAATAGGGGACCAAATCCTCTTACTTGAAACTATTGGGAGTAAAACTAATCAAGTTAGAAAAACACCTTTGACTTATGCAAATTTTGAAAATGATTTTATAGTTGCAGCTTCATATAGTGGAAATGATAAAACACCAGATTGGTTTTATAACCTTTCAACTGACAATCCATTTATCACAATAAACAACGAACGCTTTGAAGCTACTTACGAATTAATAGAGTCTTCTGAAAAAGAATATTACTGGGGTTTATTAGACGAAGTGTATCCAACGTTTCAAATGTACAGAAAAAGAACAAACAGAGATATCCCTTTAATAAAATTTTCTAAAGCTTAGGTTTTATAGAAGGCCCTTTTCTAACTATTGTGTTCCACAAAGTTTTGTAATGATCTAAGTCTTCTTTATTAACATGNGGTAATACAAAATTTTCCCAAGTATCTTTTAATGGATCTGCTGAGTCNGNNTAAACATCTAAGCCNATAGGTATTCTCTCTACNATTGTTCGNAAACTCATAGGNGTTTCTATNTTGATACTTATATCATCNGACATAAANGAGTTGTTAATTTCTGTTGCTAATTTAATGATTAGTTCTCTATATTCTTTTTGAAGTTTGGGATATCTTTTTTCAAAAATAGCATCTAATTGTTCTTTATTCGGAAAGGGCTTGTCCCATATGACCCACCTATCGGCAAATGCCTTATTTAATGACTGGGTACCCGCATAATCTCTCAAACTTGTTGGATTCATGGTTCCAAAAATATATGTATCTTCTCTTAAAGAAAGAACTTCTCCGTTTGGTAGTTCTAGTTTCCTATGTCTATCAAGTAACGAATGAAGGGCAAATAAAACTTCAGGACCTGCTGCATTAAGCTCCGACAGGTTAACAATTGCTGGCCCTCTTAATGCTCTTGTTAGCTCACCATCTTGCCATCTGCTTTCAGTTCCACCCTTACCATCTCCATACAACTGAACAGAACCTAAAAGCGTTACGTCTCTAACTTCTCCTGATAAAGGAATTCTGTAATATGGAAATCGTAGTTTTGCTGCAAATTGTTCTATGTCATGATCTTTTCCTGTTCCCATATGACCCATCAACGCTATGTGTATAGGAATCTCATTTTTAAAAGATTTACTTTTTGAATTCATAACCTGTGCAAGTCTGTACTGCATACCTAGGTCTACATAAAATTCATCAACTTCAGGAATTCGATTATTACGTGAGTCAAAATCTTCTAATTTTTTATCTAATTTACATTCTTCTATTTCAACAGATTGTTTTTCATTATCAGGATTTATAAATTTTTGTGAACCCATTAGGCAACTCCAGATGTTAATTTAATGTTTTTAATAAGTATATCCTTTGTGATGTTTACTATGGAATGAATTAGCTGTTCAGGTTTTTCAATTTGTACATTATTAATATATTCTCTCCAAGAACCTCTATTACCTATTCCTATGCCTATTACATCAACACCATTTTTGGTCGCAAAGTTTATACTATTTTGAAGTTCACTCAACGACCCTCTAGTCATACCATCAGACAGCACAACCAACATCTTTGTATTCGAAGGATGGTTTAGTAATCTTTTTGTTGCATGCATGATATTTATTTCATCGATGTTAGTTCCTTTTTCAAACATACTTACTGGTGGAATTGAATCTTCACTTATTCCTATGTCAATCGAGTCTCTTAAGTTTCTTGAAAATTCAATTAGTCCTATAAATTGCTGATAGTTCTCTCTCCAAGAGTCTTTAAACTCTTTTATAAAATAATGATTTGCCGTACTATAAAGCTCTTGTGCTGAAGATCCGTAGGTTCTATTTAACATTGATGAAACTGCAAATTTTCTTTTATTGTATGTATCTTCATTTTCAGTATGCTCAGATGCAAAGGCTCTGTTAAAAATAGAAACTTCAAAATCGATATCAAGTTCAAAACATATTTGAGATAAATAACTAGCACCAATTAATGCTGAGGCTAAAGACCAAGGATGAAGTTCATCTTTATTTTTCTCAATCATAGAACCACTTCCATCAATTAAAAGCGATATGGCATATGATTTATTAGACAGTCTTTGTTTTTGTTCAAACATTCTCTCGTATCTGCCTGACGCAAGCATGATTGGAACGTGCGGAGATAAATCTCCTTGATCGAATCCACTAATTCTTTGTCTTTTTTGGTTGTGTATAAAGTAGGGTTTTATTTTGTTTGTAACTTTATAAATAGGTAAATTCCATTGTTGTAATAAAGATTCATATGTTTCAAGACCATTTTTGTATAAGTTTTTGTAATTGTTTGGAATTTTATTTTCAACGACTTTTGCAGTATTTCCTGAAGGAAAATAGATTGTAGTTGAGGCACCAACTTTGGATATATGATCATCCATTAGATTTAATTTATCATCAGTTGATTTAGACTCTGTCTGTCCAAGAAATTTCTGTAAAGTATTGCCTGTTGTCACATTGTTGGAGGAGGGGATAAGAACTTTACTTAAATCATTTACTACACTTTCATCAAGCGATTCTTCAATCTCTTTTTGTTCTCCAAGTGTGTAGTTGTCTAAGTCTGGAAGAATATTATATCGTCTACATATGTCAACCATCTGAACTGTAGCCTCTATTAATTCAGACACATTTACATTTTCATAGTTCAACGTTTTTAAAATGTGTAAAGATTCATTCAAGGAATTTACGACAGGCTTTTTGTAGTTTTCAAATTCAGGATCTATATAAGAGGTTATTGAGTGAAATAATAATGAAAGATACTGACTAAAATTTCCAAGCTTTTTTATTTCTGAAAATGACTCAGTGTAAATATCTTCAAGAATTGAATTTAAACCTTCATATTGTTTCACAAAGATTTTTTCTTCGATTGAGTGAATTAAGATGTCAAAGACATATTTTCCAAAGGGACCTGTGAGTATTTCGAGAACATCATCAATATCTTCTACATCATCGAGTTCGTCAGGGAATAGTTTGTTTAAGGATTCAGAGTCTAAGCTATAGTTATTTGTTGCATGTATAGCTTCGTGCACAACTGTACCAATCATAACCTCATCTCTATCAAGATTTGTTTTTGAAATTGTATTAACAAGTATTGATGGATTTATTACAATATCATTCTTACTGTTTGATTTTGACCTTCCATATCGAAGAGATAAATCATCATTTTTCATTTGAGTCTGCAATAGCCTAGTAATTGCAGGTCTGATTTTTTCAAAATCTTCTACTATTTGGGCTTCGATGTTTTTTTTCTTTGAATTCATCTAATTATCATTATCATTAACAACTATAAGTATAAGGAATTATCAAAGATGAATGAAATCGCACAAAATACTGTTTTGATATCTGGTGGCGCGGGCTCAATGGGTCTACTTGTTTCAGATTACATAAACTCAAGAGACGATTTTACTTTAACAGCAATTCATGATCCTAATTACAAAGGGCAAGAATATAAAAGCTATGAAGATTTAACAAATATAGAAGAAGATGTTGTCTTAGAGTTTTCGCCTGCCTCGGTAATTAACGAAAATATAGACTCACTACTTAATTCAGATGCAGATTTAATTATTGGTTCATCTGGCGTGAGCTCAGAAATGTTATCAAAATTAAAAACAATCACAGATAGAAAAGTTATAGTGATACCAAACTTTTCTATCGGCGCAGCATATCAAAAGCTTTTCTCGCTAGCTCTTTCTGATAATTTTAATTCTGTGAATATTACTGAAAAACATCATGGAAAGAAACAAGATGCTCCATCTGGTACTGCAATAGATTTAGCAAATTCTTTGCCACCAGAAATAAACTCTCACGAACAAGATGGTGACTTTTATCAAATTAATAATGTGAATAACAAAAATATATATTCTTTAAGAGACGATAAATTTCTAGCAGAGCAAGAGGTAGATTTCTTAAATGAATATGAATCTTTTAATTTAGATCATAAAGTAAATGATAGGAAAGCATACCTCTATGGAGTAAAAGTTGTTCTTGATCTTTATCATGATTTAGAGGGTTTTAATCTAGGTTTAGAAAATTTAATAGCTAAGAAGATTAATATCTAAGTATGAGCGATTTCGGTAAGCTATTAACAGCGGTCATAACTCCCTTTGATAACAATGGGGTGCTAAATACTGATACTTTGTGGAGACTATGTAAAAAATTAGTTCACGAAAAATCTGACGGCTTAGTTTTATCAGGAACAACTGGTGAATCACCTAATTTAACAAAAGAAGATAGAAAAATTATCTATTCAACTGCTAAAGACTCTGTAGGAGATAAGGCAAAGATTATTGCTGGAACTGGTACATACTCTACTAAAGAATCTATAGAGTATACCAAAATGGCTAATGACATAGGTGTCGATGGCATAATGATTGTTACACCATATTATTCAAAACCATCTCAATTTGGAATATTGAAGCATTTTGAAGAGGTTTCTAAAAATACTGACTTACCAATTATGGCATATAACATTCCTGGTCGAACAGCAACGTTAATTGAAATTGATACTTTAGAAAAACTTGTTGATGATATTGGGATACATTCCATCAAAGATGCGGTAGGAGATTTGGAATTCTCTAAAAATGAATTAGAAACACTTAAGGGCAAAGTTGATATTTATTCAGGTAATGATGGTGAGACTATAGAGTTNATGAAGATGGGTGGAAAAGGTGTTGTCTCAGTTGCTTCNCATNTTGTCGGAAATGAAATTTACGATTTAATAAACCATGTACTTAATGATGAGNTTGAATCAGCTGAACANTTNCAAAATCAACTTTTACCTNTTTTTGATTTATTATTTGANGAACCAAGTCCTGGTCCAGTTAAGTACTTACTTACNCAAACNTGGGANGATGTTGGATCACCATTAATGCCTATTACTGACATTTCTAGTGAATTAGCCAATAAATTATTGGATAATTTCCAAAAAATTAAGAATAATTAAGCTTTTTCTACCCTTATTTATGGTATAATATATCCGTGGCTGTGAAGACATCCACTCGCAAAAGGGTGAATGGGCGTAAGCGGGTGTCTAAACAAAACAAGTTAATAAATGTAGACAGGGCAGTAACTACACTTAAATCTACAACTACTAGTACGTTATCTAAATTCGTCCAATCTTATCAAGCTGTAGCAGTTTTTATGTTCTCCTTTGGAATGCTTACGGTGTTGTCAATATTCTCACAGGGAGGACCTGTTGGTGAAGTTGTTTTCAATGTGCTTCAGTGGGCATTCGGTTATGGTGTATTTGCTTTACCAGTATTCTTTTTCTACGGTTCCGCAATACTTATTAGAGATCGTGAAACAGTAAAAGCACAAAGAGTATTGGTCGGAACGTTTTGGGTTCAAATATTTTCAGCTTCTATGTTTCATTCTTTAATCCATGCACAACCTTTATCATTAAGCGCTGGTTCAGAACTGTTATTAAAGTCTGGCGGTCATATCTCAGCATTTATTGTTTATCCACTTACCAACAGTGTTGGTCTACAAATGACTCATACAATACTTTTATTAGGACTAATCATGTCAGTGCTTTATATGACTGATATAGAACTTAAAGATTTAATTGGCGGCATCCAAGCAATATTGAAATATATATATAAATTCATTTATGCATTTGTATTAGCTAGAAAAGAAGCAAGAAATATATATCTTGAAGACATTTACAAGGACCCAGTAATTAATGATGAGGAATCTANTACCGTTTCAAAATCTACATCAAAAATTAAAGAAAAGGTTTCAAATGTATCAGATATAAAAGATTTTAAAGATAAGAAGATTCAAACTCCTAAACCAAAATCTAAGAAGCAAAGCAAATCTGGTACATATAAATTACCTCCAGTTAAATTGTTAAAAAATGGATCCTCCGTATCTACTTCTAAAAAATTATTACAAGAAACTGCAAATGACTTAACTCAACTATTAAAGGAGCATGGTGTAGAAGCAGAACTTACAAATGTTGTACCAGGCCCTACAGTAACTCGTTATGAAATCGAGTTAGCGCCTGGTGTCAAAGTTTCAAAGGTAACTTCTCTATCACACGATATTGCTTATGCATTAGCTACTCCAGACGTACGATTACTCGCACCAATTCCTGGAAGAAGCGCTATTGGTATCGAGATTCCAAACAGGCAAAGAAAGCTCGTTTCACTTGGTGATGTACTTTCTTCAAAAGAAGCTTCCAGTTCTGAACATCCATTAAATGTTGGACTAGGTTTAGACATATCTGGAAAACCAAGATTACTAAATCTATCTGAACTTCCACACGTACTAATTGCTGGTCAAACTGGAGCTGGTAAATCCTCATGCATTAACTCAATCGTCACATCACTTCTAGTAAGAACTAATCCAGATGAAGTAAAAATGGTTATGGTTGATCCGAAAAGAGTTGAGCTAGGTCAGTACAACAATGTTCCACACTTGCTTACTAAGGTCATTACAAATCCTAAAAAAGCTGTTGATGCACTTGGTTGGGCAGTGTCTGAAATGGACAGAAGATACGATTTATTAGCTGATGGTCAAGTTAGAGATATTAATGGTTATCACGAAAAATATGATGCTGGTCTACTTGATGAAGAAAAGTTTGATAGATTCCCATACATAGTTGTATTTATAGATGAGTTAAATGATTTGATGATGGTTGCTGGTAGGGAAGTAGAATCCGCAATTGTAAGACTTGCTCAAATGGCTAGAGCAATAGGTATACACTTAGTAGTTGCTACACAGAGACCATCAGTAGATGTTATCACTGGTGTTATGAAAGCAAACATACCTTCACGACTTGCATTTTCAGTAGCATCCACAACAGATTCAAGAGTTATTCTTGATCAATCCGGTGCAGAGAAATTAATCGGATTAGGTGATATGTTAGTAGTTACTGCTTCAAACCCTCGATTAGAACGAATACAAGGTGCATGGGTAACTGAAGGTGAAATTAAAGATGTTGTCTCATGGGTGAAAGATCAAAAAGAAGCAGTTTATAATCCAGCGGTTACAGAGGAACAAAAAACTAGTTCTACATCATCATCTGAAGATTTTGGTGAAGATGAAGAGTTATTAGCAACCGCTAAAGAACTAGTAATACGCTCACAACTTGGCTCAACATCTATGCTTCAACGTAAATTAAGAGTTGGTTTTGCAAGGGCTGGTAGATTGATGGACATACTTGAAGCACAAGGTATTGTTGGTCCTTCTGAAGGGTCAAAAGCTAGAGAAGTATTAATAACTGTTGAAGAATTCGAAACAAGTCTTTTAACTTCTTTAGATGATCAATCTGAAGTGGACACATCTGAAGATGAAACTTCTACAGAAGAGCCTCAAGATTCGTCAGAGGAAAATTGGTTCGAAGAGTAATTAACTCTTAACTACTTTTCCTTGAATAATTCTATTTCTAATTGAAGCTGATATAGCATCTGCAATTAAAACTAAAGCAATTGTACAGATTAATACTGTTCCTGCTCTAGGAAAATCCCTAAATCTTAATTGATTTATTAACTCTTGCCCAACACCTCCAGCACCAATAACACCAAGAACTGCTGAAGCTCTTAAGTTTATTTCAAATCTGTACAGCCAATATGAAGTAATTGTTGGCATGACTTGTGGAATTACACCAAAAAT
>FUFK010046132.1_pt1 | contig 10689 bp, 10 predicted proteins | sample 1021851 | NCBI WGS metagenome assembly FUFK01 (sample SAMEA51879418, study PRJEB19060) | metagenome
AAGTTCAAAGGTTTCACAAATTATTCCTCTTGCATATGATGAACCATGTATGCATGAGTTTGTAGCTTCTGTAAGAGATCTAAAAAAATCACATAAGATTAAAGCTTATGATGTTGGAAAAGCTTTACTTGATAAAGGCTTTCACTCACCAACAATTTATTTTCCTTTGATAGTTGAAGAAGCTTTGATGTTCGAGCCAACAGAAACTCAATCAAAAGAAACATTAGACGATTTAGCAGAAAATCTAAAGTTAATCGTCGATGATCTACAAAAAGATGACACCGTGCTTGAAGATTATCCGAAAAACCTTCCGGTTGGTAGACCTAATGAGCTTATTCCTGCAAAGTATTTGACAGTTAATTGGGGAGACTTTGAACTTCTTGAAATAACTGAATAATATGTAAGTATGTCCCTTACAAAGTTAGATATAGATCGATTTATTACTACATTAAGGACAAAATCAAAGGAATTTAATTCTATTAGTAATGTTCAATTGGCATCGATGCTGGAAGAAACTATATCGAATATTAAAGAAGTTTCATTTTTCTGGGCGACTATTTGTTCTGACAACAAAGGAACAACAAAAACTCCTGCAGAAGGTGAAGAGTGGTTAGGTGGCCCTTTTGCCTCAGTATTAGCAACTCAATATTACATAAAAAGTCTCACCAATGATGATGACTTAGCCAAAAAAAAGTACAACAGTGAAGAAAATAGTTATAAAGTCTTCCCAAACAATTTTACGGAGCGAATTACTTTTCCTTTTATAGATGCGAAAGTTTTTTTTAATAAATCCATGTCATTTGATGATATAAATAAATACAGAGGATTTTCAAAAAGATATGATATCGACCCTTCTATAACTTTAGTTTTAGGTGCTGGAAATTTTTCTTCTATTCCTTATCTAGATGTCCTATATCATTTGATAACTAGAAAATCTGTAATTTTGCTTAAGCTAAACCCAGTAAATGAATATTTAAAACCTGTATTTGAAAAAGTATTTCAAAANTTTATTGAACGTGGATACATTATTGTTACCACAGGTAATATTGACGAATCAAAATATATGGCTACCCATCCAGGCATAAATCACATACACTTAACCGGATCAGATAAAACATTTGAAGATATTGTATATGGTAGAGAACTTACAGAAAAGGAAAGAAGAACTAAATCTCTTTCAAAAATAAACAACAAACCTATTACATCAGAACTTGGCAATGTAACTCCAATTATTATTCATCCAGGTAAATGGTCAACTTCAGATATCAAGTACCAAGCAAGAAAAATTGTTACAGCCAAATTAAATAACAATGGTTTCAATTGTATAGCNGCTCAGGTGGTTGTTTTACCAGATGGATGGGGACAAACCGATACTTTAATCAAATTTGTAAAACATTACATGAGTAAGGCAAAAGAACGTAAAGCTTATTATCCAGAAAGTATTGAACGTTTAGAAAAACTTGAAAAAGATAAAGGATATGAAAGGGTTAACGCATTGAGTTGCGTTACTCCTCATTTAACACGTGAAATTAAAGCCTATAGTAAATTTGAAATAGATGAAGTTTGGTCTTCTACCATATATTTTAAAAAAATTGAGTACACAAGTATGGAAGATTTCGCAAATAAAGCTATCGATTATTGCAATGATGAGCTTTGGGGCAATCTCGGTGTATCAGTAATTATAAAAGATCATGATAGAAAATTTAATAAGCATATTACTAATTTGTATATTGACAAATTGAACTACGGAACAGTCGCAATAAATGAATGGGCAGCAATTGGATATATTATACCTCAACTTCCTTGGGGAGGTTTTCCTGGTAATAAAGATAATGATATACAAAGTGGACAATCAGTTGTGCATAACTCTATGCTTTTTGAATCACCTTTAAAAGGTATAGTAGAAACAAAATTTAGAATTTCAAGATTAATTGATCCACCATGGTTCATCACAAATCGAAAATCTAGAAGATTATTTATGAACCTCACATATTTTCAAATAAATAATACAAAAATAAATCTTATTAAATTAATTTTCTCAGCACTAATATAAACATATGAAAAAACTCGGTTTAATTTTGTTAGCCATATTTTTAGTTGTATGTTCTACTTCAAATGATACAACTGAAACAATTGAAACAACTACGTCAACAACAATTTCTCAAACTGAATCAAATACTGCTGATAATACGCAAAATGATAATGACACAGATAAAGAAATTATTGAAAGTTATGTTTATGATAGCGAAAAAATGTCACCATTTACTGGTCTCGAGATTTCACCTGAATTATGGTTAAAGCGACCAAGAAGAGTTCTTGCTTTTAAAGTTGATAATAATTTAAATGCCCGTCCTCAATCAGGTCTACAACAAGCTGATACTGTAATGGAAATTCTTGTTGAAGGTGGTATGACAAGATTACTAGCTTTCTTCATGGATAACTCCAGTTCTTATGTTGGACCTATAAGATCTGCAAGGCCAACCGATCCTACTTTAGTAAGGCCTTATGGAGGAATTCTTGTTGTCTCTGGTGCAACTGCTGGATTAATTCCAGCTATCAGAGATTTAGGTGTTCCTGTTTTAGAAGAAGTTTCGTCACCTACAATGTTCAGAATAGGAAGTAGAAAAGCACCTCATAACTTATACGCCGATACAGAACTTGTAAGGGAGTATATTGACAATAGAGGATATTTATTTAATCAAGACGTAAAACCTTTGTATACATTTGGAAATGATCAAACATCTTGGTTAGATGGTGCTAATAGAATAACTATAGAATATAGTGAATTTACAACAGTTATTTGGAAAAATGATAATGAACAATACAATAGATTTATCGTTGACTCCTATTCACCAGAAGATGATGCTGTGGCACACAATTTTATTACTAGGGATGGATATACGGACATATTAAAAGTTCCAACAATTGTTGTTATTCAAGGACCTCTGTACAACGATGAAGCTACGACTTTGCCAAGTGTATTAACTGTAGGTGTTGGTCCATTAACAATTTTTCATAATGGTAAATACATAGAAGGTACATGGCGTAGAAACGATATAGCTGATCAGTTTGAATTTTTAGATTCAAACCAGAATTTAATTGAAGTACCACCTAGTAAACAGTGGATACACGTAGTGCCATTAAATGGAAGTATTTCTTGGGATAAAGATTAAATATTTGAAATAAAATATTAAAATTTTCTACTAAAGTTTTAATGTGAATAAAAATCTTAATAAAATTCTCCTAATCTTATTTTTAACTATATTTACTGGTTGCTCTTCACTAGATGTAGAAACAGTAGATACAAGTACATCAACAACATCAACACAAATCGAAACAACAACAAGTACAACAACTTCTACAACTACAAGTACTACTACAACATCAACGACAATATTTATTAAAACTATTGAAAATATTGAAGATGCTCAAAGAAAATTAAAAGAATTAAATCTATACAATGGCGATATAAATGGCATAAATAATTCTGAAACTAAAAATGCCATCCGTGAATTCCAACAATTATCGGGTCTTGTAGTTGACGGTATACTTGGTCCAATAACAAAAGCTGCTTTAGAAAAAGGCGAAGCATCATATATTGCAATTGGTGAAGGTGATGTTGATACTGTTGAAACTGTTGTATATTCTGCTGAAATTGAGGATGCTCAAAGAAAATTAAAAGAATTAAATTTATACACTAAGGATATTGATGGAATAAATGGTATTGGAACTAAAAATGCCATCCGTGAATTTCAACGATTATCGGGTCTTGTAGTTGACGGTATACTTGGTCCAATAACAAAAGCTGCTTTAGAAAAAGGCGAAGCATCTTACGTTGAAATTGAATCAAATACTTCGGATTCAACAACAACTACAACCATTCCTGTAGAAACTTCTTATGCATCAATCGGAAGAGTCCCAACACAAAATTATACAGATGGGGTGAATTCTCCAGTAAATGGTTTGCCGATGCCTGGTGGTTCAAATAATTCAATAGTTATTGGTGTTAAAAATGATAATAATGTTAATGCTAGACCACAGTCTGGTCCACAAAATGCTGATGCTGTTGTTGAAGTTTTAGTTGAAGGTGGTATGACAAGATTCATTAACATTTTTTACCAAAGTGATACTACTTATCATGGACCAATAAGATCAGCAAGACCAACAGATCCGACTGTTTTAAAACCGTTAGGTGGAGTACTTGTTGTAAGTGGTGCAACAGGTGGTTTAATCCCACAAATTGAAGCAATGGGTGTTCCTGTAATTACTGACAGAAGACCAGAATTTTTTAGAATATCTTCCAGAAGAGCACCTCATAACTTATATGCTGACACTCTTAAATTAAAGGAACATGCTTTATCAAGAGGGTACAAAAAAGTTGAAACACCTCAACCTCTTTTCCCATGGGGAGATCCCACTTTTTCCGAATGGACTTCTAATAGTTATTTAACTCTTTCTTTTTCAGGATATACTCGTACTACTTGGACATGGAATGGTAATAAATATACCAGAACTTACTATGACGCATATAAAAATAAAAGTTCAGATAATGTACATGCGACAATTGATATCAATGGCAACAGTAATCAGATTTCCACAGATACAGTCATAGCTTTGTTTTGTGAACCATATTTACATCCATTACAGCTTCCATCAGTTAAAACTGTTGGAGAAGGTAGAGCCATTATCGCACATGGTGGAAAGCTCATAGATGCAAGATGGAAAAGAGGATCAAATGAAGATCCATTCCATATTATTGATAGCAATAACAATATATTGTATGTTCCTAAAGGAAAAGTTTGGATTTCACTCGTTCCAAATACCAAATCTCCTTCTTTTGGCTAAATAACTTTACTTTTTATAAATGTTCATGGTAACCTAAGAGTGCGTTTCAATTAAGTGTGATACGCAGCCCTGTTGGGAAGCCTCCTTTTTGGGGGCTTCCGTTTTTAGAGCTTATTTTTTAAGATATCTAATGTATCACCCCAAACAATATCTGGGACGTATGCAATAAGGTAATCACATTCAACAGATTCAAATTCATCAATTGTTTCAAAAACTTTTTCTTTAACTCCTACAAGTGGTTTACTGGTATACATTTCTTCTGGGATACCAGTAATTTCGATAATTTTTTTTAATTTTTTATCTAAATCTTTTTGATTATCCCCAATAATGACATTTGTATGAAGTGTCTTTTTAATTTCCGAATACTCACGTTGTTGAACATTACAGTGTTCTTTAAGTATTTTAGATTTATGAATAAATCCATCTACGTCAACATCCCAATTTCCATAGTCACCATATTTTGCCAATAATTTCAAAGTTACTTTTTCTCCACCGCCACAAACCCAAAGTGGAGGATATGGTTTTTGTAATGGTTTAGGTTGATTAATCGCTTCATTAATTTGATAATACTCACCATCAAAAGTTGCTTTATCTTGAGTAGTCATAGCTATATAGATTTGTAATGCTTCTTCAAGCATTTTTAATCTAACACCAGCAGATGGGTACTCATATCCGTATGCTTTATATTCTTGATCATACCATCCAGCACCGATTGCAAATTCTAATCTTCCTCCAGACATAGCATCGATACTTGAAGCTACCTTAGTTAAATATGCAGGATTTCTATAAGAATTACACGTACACATTTGTCCAATTCTTACTTCACTTGTTACTTGCGACAATGCAGCCATTAATGACCAACATTCGAATGTAGGATCTTGAGTTGGAGACGGTACAGTATGGAAATGATCATAAACCCATACAGACTCAAATTTTAGTTTTTCAATTTTTGTTGATGCTTCAAGAATTGCATCCCATTGTTTTTCTGGTTTAATACCATTTAAATCCATTCTCCAACCTTGTGGTACCATAGCTCCAATTTTCATTTTTTATTCATCCTTTTTAGTATTGATAATAAGTCAGTTATATCTTCTTGTTTTGGTTTTTTCTTATATAAATATATCAAAAAGATCAAAACAGTAGCCAGAAAAATTAGGCTAATTCCAGAAGTTATTAGTACTATATAAGCTTTTTGTTGGCAATACTTCCAATTTACTCTTTTTTCTTGGGTAAAATCGGCTATATCTACAGTGTTAATAACTTCATATATATTCCCACATTGAACTTCATAGGTTCTGAAAATTTCATAAGAAATACCAAAATATTCAATAGTTATAGTCGAAAAAACGTTAACTATCACCGTAATAATGAGAAGAATTATTATTCCTATAGGAAATTTTATATTAAACATTATCAATATAGACTTTAACAAATGGAAAAATTAACCGTTTATCTAGATCAATTAAAAAGAATGAGATCAATGAATAGGTATTATCATGATCAATTTTTATTAGATGTCAGAATATTATTTATATTAAATACAGTATTTTTATTTATTTCATTACAGAATATTTACGCTCTATATGTACTTCCATTAATTTCACTATTCGGATCAGTATTATTAAGTTTTCATGCATATTTTTTGATATTTTCTAGACAATACAGTGAATACATTGAATTAAAAATAAATAATGAATTAGGAGAAGATGTTTTAATTGGACATGAACTCGAAAATGATTACTTCTTTCCGATTAATGATAAAAAGATTGTAGTTGCAGTATTAGGAAGAGGATTTACATGGTTTAGTTTTGTAACATTTTTTATAACAGGTTATGGTCTTGGAACTTTTTTATATTCTATTTATCAAATTTATTCAAAATCTTTAAATTTCACTTTTCTTGTTTTAATTATTATTGTTTTAATTGTGACTGTTATTATCGGTATTTGGTGGTTTGTATCTGGTACTGGTGAAAAAAGATTAAACAAGATTTTTGAGAAGTATGGAAAATAAAAATTTTTTAGAAGGTACTTTTGATGATTTCATAAATCATGAAATATTAGAGATTAGTGAAAATTATATCAAGAGTTCTTTAGTCGTTCAAGATTATCATAAACAACCAATGGGAATGGTTCATGGTGGTGTGATTGATACTATGGCAGAAGCGTCAATTTCTTATGCTGCATACTACACCCAAGAAGGAACATGGGTTGGAGTTAATAACAATACTGACTTTATCAAAGCAGTTACTGAAGGTACGATAATTTGTGAAGCTACTCCAATTAAGTTAGGTAAAAGATCTCAGATTTGGGAAGCAATACTAAGTAATAATGACGAAGTGTGTGCAAGGTCAACTGTAAGATTGACTAACATAGATAAATAATGAAAAAGTTTTTGATATTATTTTTGTTAATTACTTTATGTGGTGATGACGAAAGTATTCAAGAGGATAGTGTGATTGAAACAGAGGAGACAATAATGACATACGATAAAACATACGATAGTAAACCTGAATTTACGATAGATACTAGTAAGCAATATACAGCAGAAATTAAAACTACCTCTGGTGACATGATAATTGAGTTATTTACTGAAACTGCGCCTAATACCGTTAATAATTTTATTTCATTATCACAGGATGGATATTACAACAATGTTATATTTCATCGCGTTATCAAGGATTTTATGATACAGGGTGGAGATCCTAGTGGTACTGGACATGGACAAATGGGCAAGTATCCTGGTTATGAATTCGAAGATGAACTGAATAATCCGATTCCTTATGAGAAGGGAATTTTAGCAATGGCAAATCGGGGGCCTAATACTAACGGTAGTCAATTCTTCATAATGCATGCTGATTACCCTTTGCCGTATCAATATACAATATTTGGTAAGGTAACAGATGGTTTTGATGTTATTGATACCATTGCAAGTGTTGAAACAGATACTTCTGATAAACCTTTGGATGATATAGTAATAAATTCGATTGTAATTAAAGAGAATTAAGAAATTTTAAAGATTTTTTAGTTAATATTCCTCCAGCTAAACCTTTTTTTGAACTTTTAAGATATCCTTTTGTGAAACATTCTTTTGTAAGATTTTTGACATAAGATTCTTTATATATAATTTTCTCACTAATTTTTCTTGATATATTTTCACCATATTCTCTTTCAGTGTTTAAGTACAATAAAGAATAGATAGCTAACAAATCTGATCTTTTATTGTATTCCTTCTTATTTATTCTTTTTATTAAATCCTTTGATTTAAGTATTGGATCGTAAATCGGTAAGCTTTTTTTATATGTTTTTTTATCTAAATCAATATTTTTATCAATTAATTTAATACTTGTTTTGACCAAATTGTGGATATTTATTTTCCTTAAATCTGTTGAATTAATATTGGTGGATTTCTCTTTATTTTCAATAACTATTTTATTACATGTCAGCTGATATTGATTTATTGGTATAAATTCAAGATTTACAATCTGGTTTTTTATTAATTTTTTAAAAGAAACTACAATCTTGTTTAGTTCAAATATTACATCTGTAGTTTTATTCATATATTTATTAAAACAGATGTTTAATTAATTTATTGTTTCTTAGGTAGAATAAATAAATAATTAATATACAAAAGTAATGATAAATATAACATTTCCTGATAAATCAGTTAGAAAATATGATTCAAGCATCACTGGTTATGATTTAGCTAAATCAATTAGCAATAGTCTTGCTAAAAATGCTATTTGTATTGAAATTAACGGTGAATTGAGAGACCTTTCATTTGTAATTGATAATGATTCAGTTTGTAAAGTTTTTACTAAAGATGATCAATATTCCCTTGATACATTACGTCATTCAACAGCACATGTATTGGCACAAGCTGTCTTAAACTTATATCCAGGCACTGAGTTTGCAATTGGTCCATCCATTGATGATGGTTTTTATTATGATTTCCTCTTTAAAGAAAATATTAAAGAGTCTGACTTAATCAAAATTGAAAATGAAATGAGAAGAATCAGTAAATCTCAGCAAGATTTTGTCAGAAAGGAAATTACGAAAGATCAAGCACATAAAATGTTTAGTAAACAATCATTTAAACAAGAACTAATTAATTCAACTGACAAAAGTGAAGGTGTTTCTGAAGAAAATATTTCAATTTATACAAATGATAAATTTAATGATTTATGTAGAGGTCCACATGTTCAAAATACTAGTTTAATAAATCATTTCAAATTAACTAAGCTTGCCGGAGCTTATTGGAGAGGTATAGAAACAAATCCACAATTGCAAAGAATTTATGGTACAGCTTGGTTTACCAAAGATGATTTAGATAGTTATTTAAAAAGACAAGAAGAAGCTGAGAAGCGTGATCATAGAAAATTAGGAAACGAATTAGATTTATTTATTAGTACTGAAGAAACTGGTCCTGGACAATTTTTGTGGAAACCAAAAGGAGCTGTATTAAGGCAAATCATAGAAGACTACTCAAAAAAAGCACACTCTGAAAATGGTTATGACTATGCTTACACTCCACATATTGGTAGATCAGTCTTATGGGAAACATCCGGCCATTTAGATTACTACAAAGAGGGGATGTTTCCTCCATTAAAGAATAATGAAAACGATGAAGAGTATTATCTCAAACCAATGAATTGTCCATTTCATATTCTTATATATAAGAGTGATATTCGGTCGTACAAAGAGCTACCTCTTAGATATTTTGAGTTAGGTTCCGTATATAGATATGAAAAATCTGGTGTTTTGCATGGTCTATTAAGAGCTAGAGGTTTTACACAAGATGATGCTCACATATTTTGTACAACAGACCAAATTGAGGAAGAGATACTTAACTTATTAACATTTTCAATAAAACTATTGAATTCTTTTGGATTTGACTCGATTGAAGCAGATCTTTCTACAAGACCTGAAAAGTCAATCGGAAATAGTGATGATTGGGTGAAAGCTACAAATAGTCTTAAGTCTGCACTTGAGAATCAAAATATTTCTTATGTAACAGCTCACGGAGAAGGCGCATTTTATGGCCCAAAGATTGACTTACATGTCAAAGATGCGATTGGTAGGCGGTGGCAATTATCGACAATACAAGTTGATTTTGCACAACCTAATAATTTCGATCTTCAATTCGTTGACAGTAATAATAAAAGAGTCAAACCAGTCATGATCCATCGTGCACTGCTTGGTTCTATTGAAAGATTCACTGGAATTCTTATTGAAAACTATGCTGGTGAATTTCCAGGTTGGTTATCACCAGTACAGGTGAAAGTTCTTACCATTGGTGACGTAAGTAATTATGTAAATAAAATCACTAAATCAATAAAAGGATTTAGATACGAAGTTGATGATCGAAATTTACGACTTGGTGAAAAATTACATGATGCATCAAAAGATAAAGTTCCTATCACCCTCATTGTCGGAGAAAAAGATGAATTATCAAATACATTAGCTATAAATATACGTTCACAAGATAACCAGCAAAATGTGAAGTATGAAGATGCCATTAAACAAATTAAAGCTAATCTTAAGACACCGATTTTTAAAATATAATGGCTGAAGGCATAAACATTGATGAAAAAGACGTTCAGAAAGAAAACGTACCTGATGATTTGAACTCTCTGGCAGTAGGAAGCTACGTTATTCCAAACCCTCTTAGAAGAAGAAGATTTGCCCATCTAGTGTTATTAGCATCCATAATTGCGTTGGGTTTAAACTTTACATTAGAATTAGGAGATTTACTACCGTCATCAATAATTTTAGGATTAACAAGTATTTTTATATATGCTATTGATAACAAAATCTCATTAAATCAAAATGAAATTCTTGAATTTT